>OGIO01001311.1_pt1 | contig 21496 bp, 23 predicted proteins | sample 1571841 | NCBI WGS metagenome assembly OGIO01 (sample SAMEA2582111, study PRJEB24529) | metagenome | biome: Human gut stool | place: China | collected 2011
CGGTTCAGGTCCGTGTGGTAGCAATACCTTGTGGGTTCGACTCCCATCTTCTGCATTGCAGAATCAGCGGACGCGCCACTGGCGCCTCCTCGATATGCTGAGCAAAACGAGCCATCGTACAGATCGTACGGTGGCTCTTCTTTTTTCTTACATAATCCCCAAGAACTTTCCAATCAAAAACAATATCCCCAAAATCCAGCTCGTCAACACCCCAAACAGGATCACCGGCCCGGCAATGGTAAAAATTTTACATCCAATCCCGAATACGTGTCCCTCGGCCTTGTACTCAATAGCCGGGGCCACCACCGAGTTCGCAAAGCCGGTGATCGGCACCAGGGCTCCTGCACCGCCCCACTTCACGATCTTCGGGTAGATGCCAAATCCGGTCAGCAGCACACTCGCCAAGATCAGTTCGATCAGCATCCAGGTCTGTGCCGCTTCCTTTTCCATTCCCAGATACTTCATCATAAGCATCACAGATGCCTGTCCGACCGTGCAGATGATGCCGCCTGTCACAAAGGCATGCAGCATGTCGCTCCCAAGTTCATTGACCGGCGTGATCTTTTTAATATATTCATCGTAAGCTTTTTTGTTTAATTCCATTTGGTATTTTCTCCTTTATTACTATGTGCGGTTCAGGCACGCATTGTGCAGACAACAACGAATTTCGAAACAATATTCACCTTTCTGATTCATTCTGCAGACATCCCGCACAAAAAATACGTCAGTGCCCCGGCAAGCTTTCCCAGAGCGATCGACAGAATCAGATACTGCAGCCCCACCGCCAGATAGAGCCGACGGCTGATGACCGGCAGTGCCTTTAATGTTTCCGAGAGTGACATGACAAGACACCCAACGAAGATCCCGACGGCCATGCCAAAGGTTCCCAAAAACAGAGAAGACAAACCGAAGAACGGAACCGGGAATTCATACAGATCCGCAAGGTTTCCAAGCACACCTCCTGCAACAATCACGGTTCCGTAAAGCATGATATGCTCCTTCGTACCAGTTTTCCCGATCAGCCGCGGAAACACGCCGATGATCACCAGAAACGCAAAGACTCCTGCTGCGATCACGCCTCCCGCGCTGATGCCGATAAAAGCCAGAGCTGCATTCTGGATCATTCGCATTCCCATACTAGGTAACATCGATTCCGCGCTCCTTTCTGGAATCATTCTGGATCACGGTCTTGCTGATGTTATCCTCATACAGCCGCATCTCCACCTCCAGCGGAGTCGGGTCCGTATTCAGCTTCCACTTTGCGAAATGATTGAAGAACGCGATGATCCCTACTGCAAGTCCCACGGAGTACGAGAGTTCCAGAATCGTGCATCCAGGCGATTCCTGCCCGGTAACAAGACGGTAAACTTCACCAAACACGGAAGTCACACTCACGTCGTTGTTAAAGGTCATGATTGCAAACGCTGCCCCGCAGAAACAGATGATGCAGACAAAGATGGTCTTGCACCACTGCCAGAACAGATTCTGCTTCACCTGCGGCTGATAGTCGATGATGAATTCCACTTTTCCCACATTGTTGACCGTGACCGACGAATCGGCGCTTTCCAGAATCCGGATCACATCCAGCGCATTTTCCACATACCGTTTTCGTTTTTCTTCCCGGATTGTTTTGATCTTTAAGCTGGCACAGCGGTTTTGCACATGCGTGTCGCTGCAGTAAACTTCCGCCACATCCTTCACCTGAATATCTGGTTTATGGACCTCTGTGATCTCGCGCAGATTCAGGTAGACGGTGTGCTGCGCGCTCATACGGCCACCTCACAGACACAATCCAGTATGTCTGTCAGATTCTGATACTCATTTTTCTTCTGTCCATCTTCCGGTTTCCATACTTCCTGCCATACCAGGGTGCCATCCGGTTCTTTTTTCTCAGGTCCATGATAGAAACAAAGCCAGCATACTGCTAACACCAGAAAAACGGAAAGCATCAGCACCAGAATTTTGAGTTTACATTGAAAAATTTTCATTTTTACGCATCCCTTCCCAGCCAAAATCTTTGCAGCATAATAATCTCTGCCTTTCTGGGTTTCAGTATGCGCAGCTATGCCCCCAGATATTCCCGCATCTGCTTCAAAATCCGCTTTTCCAGCCGCGATACCTGCACCTGGGAAATGTTTAAATCCGCCGCGATCCGTGTCTGGGTCTGATTTTCAAAATAGCGCCGCACGATGATCTCCCGGTCTTTTTCTGGCAATTTTTCCATCAACTGGTTTAAGACAAGCCGGTTCATAAGCTGCTCCTCGTTTTGTGTTCCATCCGGAATCCGGTCCATCAGGCGCAGTCCTCCATCGTCTCCATTTCCAGACTCCCGGTACAGCGATTCCACCTCAGCTCCGGCTCCCATGCAGGCTGCAACTTCTTCACAGCTGATATCCAGCTCCTTCGCAAGTTCCGAAAGTCCCGGTTCCCGCCCATACCGCGCTGTGAAAGCTTCCCGTGCTTTGTGGATGCGAAGTCCAAGCTCCTTCATAGAACGACTCACGCGGATCATGCCGTCATCACGCAGAAAGCGCCGGATCTCGCCAGCGATCATTGGCACTGCGTAAGTTGAAAAACGTACCTCAAACCCCAGATCAAACTTGTCCACCGCCTTTAAAAGGCCGATGCATCCGATCTGGAACAGATCCTCCAATTCGTGTTCCCGTCCGTTGTAATGTCTTGCCACACTCCAGACCAGCCCCACATTTCCCATGACCAGCCGCTCCCTCGCTTCCTCATCACCGGCATGGGCACGCTGCAAAAGCTTTCTTGTGTCATCCATACACATTCACCTGCCGATTTGTTTTCGCATAATAACCTTTGTCCCCTTGCCCAGCTCGGACTCCACATGGACCTGGTCCATGAAGGCCTCCATAAAGGAAAATCCCATACCGGATCGGGTTCCTGTCTTGTCCGTGGTAAACATGGGTTCCATAGCCTTCTCCACATTCCGGATTCCCACGCCATAATCTTCCACCACCACCGTCAGTTCCTTTCCCTCTGTCTCCACTTCCACTGTGATGATGCCGCTTTCTCCACCATAACCATGGATTTCCGCATTGGTCACCGCCTCAGAGACAGCTGTCTTCACATCGTCGATTTCCTCCAATGTCGGGTCCAGGCGACTCATAAACACTGCAACCACAACCCGGGCAAACTCCTCATTTCTTGAAAGGCTCTCCAGTTCCATCCGAAAACGCTCCATATATTCCCATCCTCCCGTTTTTCAGCTTTTCGATTCTTTTGTCACAACCTGTCCCAGTTTTCCACGTACTGTTTTCCATTTTCTCCTGCCCAATCCAGACAGCTGTTTTTTGCAGTCATTTTCGTTCATGGGCTCTCACCCTGCGATCGCCGCTTCCTTTGTATCAAAATATTTCATGATCCGGCCAATCCCTCCGATGGCCAACACGCGCCCTATCTGGGCATTCACTCCATAAATCGTCACCGTGCCGCCGCTTCCCGCCATCTGTTTGTAGCGGTTCAATAAAATCCCGATTCCGGAAGAATCCATAAATTCCGTTCTGGAAAAGTCAAACACCACCTTGTTGATATAATTTTCTGATAACAAAAGATCCGTCTCATATTTTAAGTTCCGGCAATTATGATGGTCCAGTTCCTTGGGAAGATGGATCACCAGAGTCTGCCCGTGCGCCTCATAAGAAAAAGTCTGTTCATACATATATAAAACTCCCTTCCTTTCCGAAAATAAATCCACAACAGCGATGTGGCTGCTCAAGCTTCCCTCAAAAACAACACTCGCACCACTGGCACTGCTTCTAATATCCACTACAACAAAAAAGGTACGGCAGAGCACACATTCTGTGTATTCTCTGTCGTACCTTTTCTTTTTTTTAACTTAGTACCCTCTCTGGGTCTTCGCATCATCCACATAATCCGAATTTGGATAATTCATGATGATGTCCGTAAAATACTGGGTCGCGGTCTGCTGGTCTCCGGCCGTCACATATGCCATACCCAGCTTGTAGATCACTTCCGGGTTGTCCGCCTTAATCTGCAGGCTCTTCTGGTAATATTCCTCAGCCTTTGCAGCATCTCCTGCCGCCAGCGTTGCATCGCCCATGTTCATGAGCACTGTGTAACCATTTTCAGCCATATCCTTCTGGATCCATGCTACCGTTTCATTCAGCACGCCGTCATTTAATACAGACCAGTCAGTATCCACATACAACAGCGCGGCTGTTTGCTGGTCTTCATCCCGGTATGCCTGCAGGATTTTCACCAGGTTCTGGTACTGCGCCAGGGTGCCTCCACTGGACTTCTGCAGAGTCTTTAAATTTTCCTCCGCCTGATCCTGTGCACTCTTCGCTGTCTCCACCTTCTGGTTTAAACTGTCGATCTCCAGATTTTTCTGGTTTAACTCCTCCAGCGTATTTTTCAGTTCCTGATTATGCTTCGCATTCAGGGACTCGGTACTCGCTGGCATGACCAGAAAGAAGATGACCATGGCACCAAGTACCAGGCCGACCAGGATATTTAATACTGACTGCCAGCCGGTATTTTCCTTATAGCTTGGCGGCATGATGATGTCATCGTCCTGCATCTGCCGGTGGGAAAAGGCATTCTGCAATTTCCGTTTTTCCACCTCAGCCTTGCCGGTATTGTGCTTGGCGATGTCCATGTAATGGAGCACCCACGGGTTGTAGCGGTCAATCTTTAAAGCCTGGTACAGGCACCGTCCCGCCTTGATATAATCCTCATGATGGAGGTACAAAAGCGCAAGCAGTTCCTGTGCCTTGACATACTGCGGGAATTCCTCTACCATGCGCATCAAAAGCAGGACAGCCAGATCCTCGTTGTCGTTCTGGGCATAGATCAGTGCCTGATTATACTTCTTCGCAGCCTGATCCGCCAACTCCAGATACCCTCTTGCCGCATGGACTTTACGCAGATATTCTTCTGCCAGGTTGTCCTGCTCCTGCAGGTTTAAGCTGATGACCCACTGGGTCAACGCCGCACCTACCTCGCCAATCTCATTGTAAATAAGGCCCAGGAGATTTCTCGCATCGGTCTGATATTTGTCAAACCGGAGACTCTTTTTCAGCGCAGTAACCGCGCCGGACAGATCCCGGCTTTTTGCTTTTTCCAGACCAATGTTATAATAGGCATTGGCAATCTGCCGGTTTTTCGTTCCTGTTTTCATATTCGTTTTTTGTTACTCCCTGTTTTTCAGCAGTTCCACCATCAGATCTGTCATATCGGTCAGATCCTCTTTCACAATCTGCGTTTCCACATCACCGACTTCCAGACTCGGCTGGAAGCGTGCGATCTCTTCTTCAAAATCCAGCATACAATTTCCTTTCGTCGTTTGCCGCCACCTGCAATCAGACAGCTGACAGCAGAAATGTTACTGCCCCACATACTCGCCCCGCAATGAAATTCCCCAATGCTTTTCCATGCGCATTTAACATCCGCGCTGCTTCAGGGTTTCCAGAATTTCCCCGATCAGATACAAAGAGCCCACCATATACAGGTGTTCTCCTTTCTTCTTTTCGGAAAGTGCAAAATCAAGCGCTTTCTTTGTGGAATCAAACGCAGTGACATGGCTGCATCCGGCTTCCTCAAACTGACGCGCCAGGGCATCTGCCTGAAGTCCCCGCTCACTCTGAAGCTGCACCACCGTAACCGATTCTGGAGAAAGTTCACCGCAAAGCAGCCGGATCATCTCACGGTAATCCTTGTCCGACACCGCCGCAAATAAAAGATGAATCCCCGGCTGCTGGCACAATGTCTCCTGCGGATCCATCTCTGCCATCTGCTCCTTCACTGCCTGGATAAATGCACGGATCCCGCCCGGATTGTGTGCACCGTCCACCCAGACATCAGGAGCAACCTGCTGCATCCGGCCATTCCAGTGCACCGAAGCCAGCGCTTTTTTGCACACGGCATCATCCACACCGGTAATATCCAGTACCTCCAGTACTTTCACCGCCAGTGCCGCATTCATAGCCTGGTAAGGCGCCGCAAAGGAAACCTCCCGGTACGCACCTTCTGCCGTAAGTCCATAAGCTGCGCAGCCAAGCCTGTCCGCAGCTGCCGCGATCACGGCTCCTGCCGCCTTGTCGTTATTATCATACACAAGCGGCACCCCCGGCTTGATAATCCCGGCTTTTTCTGCCGCGATTTTCTCCACGGTATCACCCAGATACTGCGTATGGTCGAGACTGATCGAGGTGATCACACAGGCTAACGGATGCCGGATCACATTGGTCGTATCCAGCCGTCCGCCCAGTCCCGTTTCCAGGACGACAAAGTCCGGCTTTTTCCGTCCGTATAAATCCATTGCCATCAGGAATACAAACTCAAAGAAGGTCGGGTGCGAATAGCCCTTTTCCATCATTTCGTCAGTGACAGCCTTTACCCGGGCGAAGCTTTCCGAAAAGTCTGCCTCATCAGCCGGTTTTCCATCATAAAGGAACCGCTCCTTCACGTCCACGAGATGCGGGGACACGAACGTTCCCACATGATATCCGGCTTCCATGAGAATGGCTGTCAGGTCCGCACACACCGAACCCTTTCCGTTGGTTCCTGCCACATGGATGATGTTTAATGCTTCATCCGGATTTCCCAGCTTTTCCAGAAAATCCCGGACCTCATCCAGCGTATTTTTCTTTTTTGTCCAAAGCGGGATCCCCAGCAGGTAATCCCGCGCATTCTTGTCTATCATTGTAATCTATGCCTGTCCACTTAAAATTATGAACGATTGCGAAATTTATTTTTGTTCCACTTCACGCCGCCAGTTACTGCAGCTGTGCCAGACGTGCCTTTACTTGCTCCATCATCTGGGTGTATTTCTCCAGCTTAGCCTTCTCCTCGTTGATCTTTGCTTCCGGAGCTTTGCTTACGAACTTCTCGTTGGACAGCATGCCGTTTACACGTGCAAGCTCCTTGGTGAGGCGCTCTTCCTCTTTCTGCAGGCGCTCAACCTCTTTCGCGATATCAACCAGCTCTGCAAATGGCATATAGATGGATGCCTCCGGAATTACAACGGATACTGCGTCATCGGCAATGCCCTGCTTATCCTTCTGTAAGAATACCTCGCTTGCATAGCCCAGGGTTGCGAAGAATACCTTGCTGTGCTCGAAGATCTGAAGCAGCTTCTCATTTTCAGAAACCACATAAACCTTTGCTTTCTTGCTCGGTGCCACGTTCATGGAAGTACGCACGTTACGGATCGCACGGACTGCCTCTTTGATGGTCTCCACGGCATACTCATCCTGCTCAAAGTTCCACTCTGCCTTGTACTCCGGCCATGCAGATACCATGATGGACGCTTCCTCGTCCTGCAGATTGCAGAAGATCTCCTCGGTGATGAACGGCATATACGGATGCAACAGCTTTAAGGAGTTGATCAGAACGGTCTTTAAGGTCCACAGTGCTGCTGCCTTGGTGCTGTCCTCGTCGTTCCACAGACGCGGTTTTACCATCTCGATGTACCAGTCACAGAACTCTTCCCAGATGAAGTCGTAAACCTTCTGCAGGGCGATACCAAGCTCGAATTTATCCAGGTTCTCGGTGACATCCTTCGCAAGGGTGTTAACCTTGGACAGGATCCACTTATCAGCCATGGTCAGGTCAGATAAGGAAACATCGTGTACCGGAGCCTTCTCCATATTCATCATGATGAAACGGGATGCGTTCCATACCTTGTTTGCGAAGTTACGGCTTGCTTCCACTCTCTCCCCGTAGAAACGCATGTCGTTGCCCGGTGCATTTCCGGTGATCAGCGTCATACGCAGGGCATCTGCGCCGTACTTGTCGATAACCTCAAGCGGATCGATACCATTGCCAAGAGACTTACTCATCTTGCGTCCCTGGCTGTCGCGTACCAGACCGTGGATCAGGACGGTGTTGAACGGACACTTGCCGGTCTGCTCATATCCGGAGAATACCATACGGATAACCCAGAAGAAGATGATATCGTAACCGGTTACCAGCACGTCGGTCGGGTAGAAGTATTCCAGCTCCTTGGTTTTTTCCGGCCAGCCCAGGGTAGAGAACGGCCACAGTGCAGAGGAGAACCAGGTATCCAGGGTATCCTCATCCTGCTTTAAGTGGGTGCAGCCGCACTTCGGGCACTTCTCCGGCATGGATTTTGCAACGGTGATCTCGCCGCACTCCTGGCAGTAGTAAGCCGGGATCCGGTGGCCCCACCACAGCTGTCTGGAGATACACCAATCACGGATTCCCTCTAACCAGTGCAGATAGGTCTTTCCAAAGCTCTCCGGAACGAACTTTAAGTCGCCGTTCTTCAATGCTGCGATCGCCGGTTTTGCCATCTCATCCATGCGGACGAACCACTGCTGTTTTACCATCGGCTCAACGGTGGTCTTGCAGCGGTCATGGGTTCCTACATTATGGGAATGCGGAACAACCTTAACTAACAGCCCCAGTGCCTTTAAGTCTTCTACCATAGCCTTGCGGGCCTCATAGCGGTCCATACCGTCATACTTGCTGCCCTTGCAGTCGATGGTCGCATCGTCATGCATGATGCAGATCTCAGCCAGGTTGTGGCGGCGTCCAACCTCGAAGTCGTTCGGGTCGTGAGCCGGGGTGATCTTCACACAGCCGGTACCAAACTCTTTGTCTACATATTCATCCGCAATCACCGGGATCTCGCGGTCAGTTAACGGAAGCTTTAACATCTTGCCGATGATATCTTTGTAGCGCTCATCCTCCGGGTTTACTGCAACTGCGGTATCACCAAGCAGCGTCTCCGGACGGGTGGTTGCGATCTCAACGAAACGGCCTTCCTCGCCCACGATTGGGTAATTGATGTGCCAGAAGAAGCCATCCTGCTCCTCATGCTCTACCTCTGCGTCGGAAATAGAAGTCTGGCAGACCGGACACCAGTTGATGATACGGGAGCCCTTGTAGATGTAGCCTTTCTCGTACAGCTTTACAAATACCTCAAGCACAGCGTCAGAGCAGCCCTTGTCCATGGTGAAGCGCTCTCTGTCCCAGTCAGCGGAGGACCCCAGCTTATGCAGCTGCTTGATGATGCGGGTGCCGTACTCTTTCTTCCAGTCCCAGCATGCCTCCAGGAATTTATCGCGTCCCAGATCGTGCTTATCGATGCCTTCTTTTCTCAGCTTGTCGATTACCTTCACCTCGGTTGCGATTGCTGCGTGGTCGGTACCCGGCTGCCACAGCGCCTCGTAGCCCTGCATTCTCTTGTAACGGGTCAGGATGTCCTGCATGGTGTTATCCAATGCATGACCCATATGCAGCTGTCCGGTAATGTTCGGCGGTGGCATAACGATGGTAAAGGGCTTCTTGCCCTCTCTCTTTCCGCGCTCAGCATCTGCGTGGAAGTACTTGTTATCCAGCCATTTCTGATACAGCTTTTCCTCAATGGCAGAAGGATTGTAATTCTTTTCCAGTTCTTTCATGATCATTTCCTTTCCTTATGTCTAAATGTGTAGAAATCCTCTTTTCCACGGCAGCTCTCCGGAACAATTGCATTTCTTCTATAATAAATAAAGAAAGCCCTTTATACAGAATCTGCGTTCTGCATAAAGGGCGAAAAGTTCCGCGGTACCACCTTTGTTTCTCACTTTGTCACTGCTGCCAGAAGCAACAGCTGTCTCCTTAACGCGGATCAGACGGGAACCCCTACTTCGTCTAAATCCAGACTGCAGGGTCCTCTTTGAAACACTCCGCACTCCAGATATGATTCAGGATTCCGGCTCCGAAGCTACCTTCCGTGCGCGCCCTCTGAAACCATCTTCCAGCCGATGGACGGTTCTCTCTGACAGAAGCTTACGACGTACTCCTCTTCTTCCCAGCCTGTTTGCATATCGTGAATATTTTAAAGCAAAGAAGCGGAAGTTGCAAGGGGTTTCTGGAAAATTTATGATTCTTTTTATTCTTTTCCAAAACAAACAGGAAAACGCAAAAAGGCAACCCGTTTTTCACAGATTGCCTTTCTTTCGTAGTAGCGGAAGGGAGATTTGAACTCTCGACACCACGGGTATGAACCGTGTGCTCTAGCCAACTGAGCTATTCCGCCATATTTGGTTTTGGTATGGGGCCTATAGGGCTCGAACCTATGACCCTCTGCTTGTAAGGCAGATGCTCTCCCAGCTGAGCTAAGACCCCATATCGTCTGTCTGAGTGATGTCTCACTCAACAGTGCTTACGTAGTATAACCTTTATTGTTCTAATTGTCAATACTTTTTATACAATTTTTTTATTTTCTTTTTTCCACATTTCCGATAGACATGGAAATGCTGCGAAAATGGATCACATAGCTTTATGCGTTGCTCTGCCTAGGCGATCTCAAACAGTACAATCCGCTCCCTTACATCCTTCCCGTCAAACAGATCCCGGCAGTCGATCTCATCCGCGAACATCAGCTCATCCACGGTCATCAGATAGGCCATATACTCGTCGGACGGATAATAGAAAAACAAGCGGATCTCTCTTGGATTTTCATACCAGGAATCCAGAATCCGCCGGACTACTTTCTTTAGCAGCTCCACAGAAAACGGGTTAAAGAAATAAGCGCGGTTCACCGTTTCCGGCACCTCATACGCTCCTGCATCGGCCAGGACAAACTCCGCCCGGCTTCCAGAAACCGCTGTTTTCTGATTTTCTGCAGCAGCCTCATAGATACGCGGATCATATTCCACACCAATGCTGTGGCAGCGGGTCTGGTACGATAAGTAGCAGTCCACCCGTCCCTTTCCGCAGCCATAATCCAAAAGGACATCCCCTTTTCGGATCCACCCACTGTTTGCCAGACGCTCCAGTACCGCATACGGTGTCGGCTCATAAGGATAACGGTATTGGTCCGCATTGGAATCGTCCCGTCCCATCGTTTTGATTTTCAGCAGACGGTCCCACTGGTTTTCTTCCTGTTCTGAATATCTTCCGCTCATGACCAGCCCTTCCACACATCCGGCTGATAGCCGATCGTAGACTGCTTACCATTTCGCACGACCGGAGTTTTGATTACCTGGGGATTTTCCAGGATCTTCTCCAGCTTATCCTCTGCTGCCAGATAGCGGATCAGCGCCAGCGTATCCTGGTCTTTCGCATCCGGATTCAGCATGGCTTCCATGCCGCCGTTTACCTGTGCTACAGAGTTGAATTCGCCCTTGCTCATGCCCTTTTCCTTCATATCTATAAACTGAAACTTAATCCCGCGCTCCTTGAAAAAACGCTCTGCCTTGCGGGTATCGCTGCACTTTTTTGTGCCGAAGATCTGAATATTCATTTCGATCTGCCTTTCTATTTCCTTAATCTGTTTCTTCTTCCAATGTTCCAACTTGCTGTCTTCCAACAAAACAACTTGTCATTTTGTTCTGTTCTCAAAAGCAAACTGAACCGTTTTTTACTTTCAAAACTTCTCTGATAATGCTTCCGGCCAGATATCTCCCTCATCCAGCCCCTGCTCTGTCAGCCACGCATCCTCCACCGATACATACCGCTCGGTTCCATCCTCCCGGGTCAAAGTCACAGAAACCTTCGGAGACTGCCCTGGCAGCAGACCTTCACAGCCATAATCCCCATCAAAAATATGTTTGATTTTCCACATGTTCTTTTCCTGCCTCTTTGTTATCTTCACTGGAAATAAGTATAATGGAAAAACAACTTTCCCGCAAGAATATTGTAAATTTGACATTCCCTGCACCTGCCGTTATAATCAAGTCGGACACGGACAAACTATACTTTCTGCTTTGTCTTTTCCGCGGCAGCCGCATCATGCGGCCTGTTTCCGCACACGTGTCTGGCAACCTCATACGACTACATTACTGTTCATGCGCAATGTCAGTAACATAACCACCAATGATAAGGAGTTTTCCCATTGATCACCATAGAAAAAAAGCTCCGGCTTCCCGACACCTACCCGTTAGAGCGGATCGGAAAACTGGAGGATCTTCTCTTTTTTGATATCGAAACCACCGGCTTTTCCGGTGACCGCTGCCAGCTGTACCTGATCGGCTGCACCTATTACAAAGACAATACCTGGAACCTGATCCAGTGGTTTGCGGATACCAGGGCAGCTGAGGAAGACCTTCTTCACCATTTTTTCAAATTTTTGGAACAATACAAAACACTGGTACATTTTAACGGTGATGGGTTCGATATTCCGTTTTTATTAAAACGCTGTAAACATTTCAATCTGCCCTACAGCTTTGACAATGTAGCCAGCTTTGATATCTATAAAAAAGTAAAGCCGTACCGGAATCTTCTGGGGCTGGACAGTTTAAAGCAGAAATCCATCGAACAGTTTCTAGGAATTTCCCGCACCGACAAATACAATGGCGGACAGCTCATTGAAGTCTACAAAGACTATCTGATGACTCACGAAGAAGGTCTGTACGACCTGCTCATCCTGCACAACGAGGACGATTTAAAAGGCATGCCTTCCATTCTTCCGATCCTGAATTATCCGGATCTGTTAGAGCATGCTTTCACACTGAAAGAACAACAGATCGTGGACGAGTCCCTGGCAGACGGACAGATTCGCCATCTCTTAAAGCTCACCTGCCAGAGTCCCTATTCCATTCCGGTTCCGGTCCAAGCAGCGATGCCGCCAGCCAGATGCCGGATTGAACAGGATCAGGTTATCTTTTTTGTCGAACTGACCGAAGGCACCCTTAAGCATTTTTATCCGGACTATAAAGATTACTATTATCTTCCGTTTGAAAACCGCGCTGTCCACAAAAGCATTGGTGCATGCGTGGACAAAGAAGCCCGCATCAAGGCGACAGCCTCCAACTGCTATACCAAAACCACCGGATTTTTCCTGCCCCAGTTTGGGGCGATCTGGGAACCCGTCATGAAGCAGGAATACAAAGATAAAATGCTTTACGCTGCACTGGGCGATGTGTATCTGGCCGATGAAGCGGCCCTGCAGAAATACATAAAAGCTATTCTTTCCTACTTAAAATAACAATTTAAGTATATGACAAGGGCCGTGCGAGTTGCCGAAAGGCAACTCACACGGCCCTATTAAAGTTAATCAAATTGTTTATTTATTGAATCTCCAGCATCTTCTGCCTGATTTTCTGCTCAATCTCCATAAAGCATTCGATCAGGATCGGATTGAAGGTTCCGCACTCTCCATTCAGGATCATTGCGATTGCTTTCTCATGGCTGTAGCCCTTTTTATAGGCACGCTCACTGATGAGGGCATCGTAAACATCGGCCAGGGATACAATCTGGGCGGAAATCGGGATTTCGTCTCCGACCAATCCATCTGGATATCCTTTTCCATCATAGCGCTCATGATGCCAGCGGCAGATCTGATACGCGATATCGATCAGCGGTTCGTCTTTATAGCGTTCCATCTTGCTCAGCATAGACGCACCGATCAGGGTATGCTTTTTCATTTCCTCGAATTCTTCTTTTGTCAGTTTTCCCGGCTTATTTAAGATTTTCTCGTCAATACCAATCTTTCCGATGTCATGGAATGAAGATGCGGTAGAGATCATCTGGCAGATTTCCGGTGTCAGGCGGTACTGGTCTGTATTTTGCAGGATTCCTTCTAACAGCATTTCCGTGAGGACTTTGATGTGCAGAACATGAAGACCGCTTTCTCCGTTTCGGAATTCTACGATCTGGCTTAAAACCTCAACCATCATCTGGTTGTTCTTTTCTTTTTCATGGATCTGGTCGGATACCAGGGCGATCAGGCGTCTCTGTTTTGCGTAAAGCTTGATCGTATTAAATACACGCTGACGGACCACGTGGTTGTCGAACGGACGGCTAATGTAGTCCGATACGCCTAACTGAAATGCTTTGCGGATAAAGTCATCCGACTCTTCACTTGAGATCATGATGACCGGGATGTCTTCGATCCAGCGGTTCCGGTTCATGCTCGCCAGCACCTCGAAGCCGTCCATGACCGGCATGACAATATCGAGGAGGACTATGGAAATTTCCTTTCCGTACTGTCTCAAAAGTGCCAGACATTCTTCTCCGTTCTCAGCTTCGACAATGTCAAAATCGTTCTCCAGCATGGTGATGAGGATGTCACGGTTCATTTCGGAATCATCGACCACAAGAATCTTCTGCTTGTGCATATCCCCGTTCTGGTTCAAACGCCTTGCCTCCTGCTCCGTCACGACCATGTTTTTGTTGTTTTTGGCCTGATACATCAAGTGATCGGCTCTGGCTACTGCCAGTTCGATTTTCTCACTCTGGCAGAGAACGCCTCCGATGCTGATAGAAATCTGCAGCTTGGTGTAGCCCGGAATATTAGCCTCATGAACACGGTGCTTGATCACCTGAAGCTTTTTATTGAAAACTTCCTCACTGATATCTGGCATAACCAGAAGAAACTCGTCACCGCCGAAGCGGACCAGACAATCGGATTTGCGGGTATGTTTCCTGATCACATCGGCCACGGTGCGCAGCGCCATATCCCCCGCATTGTGGCCATAGGTGTCATTGTATAATTTGAAATCATCCAGGTCAACAAGGGCAATTCCGGCATTCCACTCCCGCTCTTTCATTTCATCTTCGTAATAGCGCCGGTTGTAGGCATCCGTGATCGCATCCTTGTAGAGCTTATCGTTATAATGGACAAACAGGTCCACCAGCTTTTCATGGTTCAGCTGCCCAAAGGACCACTCATTGTCCAAACGGCGAATCAGTTCCATGACATACTCTTTCCTGCCAATCTCTACATACCGGGCGATCAGCTGATACAAAACATCGTCGAAAACCTCAAGTTTTCCACGTTCAGTCCTGCTGGCTGCCGCATTCGCAACCACACAGTTCTGGCACTGCTGCTCCATTTCCCGGAAATTACAGGCTTCACCCCCCTCAGATCCTTCTCTGCATGTCTCCCGGATCCGGTCTGCTTCTTCTACCGGGAACAGCCGGACCGCCTGGAATATCTTTTTAAAATTTTCCATTTCCTTCTCTGCCTGTCGGGCTGTCATCTTTTCGTCTACTGCCATATATGCCCCGCCTTTACATGCGCCGGATCTCTTAAAATTCCTTTGATCTGCGTTAACTATTATATCTATGATAACATTTCACAAATGAAATAACAACCCGCTATTGTGTCATATTTCGACGGGTCATGATAAAATGTAGCACTTATTCCACGGATTCCAAAAGGAAATGTGTTTCATATCTGCCACATTGCATGAAGATCAGTAACACAAAAACTACTGTTTATGTACCGCCTCGCACATCGTCTGCACATAGGCCTTGATATGCTCTGGCGCATCGGCTCCGTACTCTTTGTGTCAGGCATTCCAAAGCATGTTCCCTGCTTTTTGTTTTTCCTCCGCAATGCGATTTCGCATTTCGCGATAAATCTTTTGGAAAACAAAAAGCAGATATTCCACATCGGAATATCTGCCACCAATCTGTCTCATATCCAGGTACGGAAACCTTTCTTGCCAAGCTGTTTTAGAAGCCCAGAATCTTTGTTTCGATACCCGTATCCATTAACGCTGGAACACGGCCTCAGCTACTTGCGAAAGCGTTCGCCTGGCGTCTCACAAACCCATTCCAAAAGAAGCTTCATACAATCTGTCAACTATTAATTTTACAGATTATTCTCCAAATACAGCCTTATAGTCTGCCTGGAATTTCTCAATGCCCTGATCGGTTAACGGATGCTTGGTCATCTGAACCAGTACCTTATACGGAACAGTTGCGATATCAGCACCTGCCTTTGCGCAGTCAATGACATGGATCGGGTTACGGATGCTAGCTGCGATGATCTCGGTCTGGATATCGTGCATCATGAAGATCTCGGTGATCTCGTTGATCAGATCGATACCTGGCATGGAGATGTCATCGAGTCTGCCCAGGAACGGAGATACGTAGGTTGCACCTGCTCTTGCAGCTAACAGTGCCTGTGCTGCGGAGAAGATCAGAGTTACGTTGGTCTTAATGCCTTCTGCGTGAAGAACCTTAACTGCCTTTAAGCCTTCTACAGTCATAGGGATCTTAACAACCATGTTTGGATGGATCTTAGCGATCTCACGGCCTTCTTCGATCATTCCTTCTGCTATTACAGTAGTTGCCTTTACTTCGCCGCTGATCGGTCCGTCAACGATAGAAGTGATCTCTTTGATAACCTCTTTAAAATCACGGCCTTCTTTTGCGATCAGGGATGGGTTTGTGGTAACACCACAGATAATTCCCATATCATTTGCCTTGCGGATATCATCTACATTTGCTGTGTCAATAAAAAACTTCATGAAATAGTCCTCCTCTTACATTTTGCTTCCCACCGATACCGGATTGCTACGTGTTTTTACCCCGGTATCATTTTATACTTGTATTATATCGCAGACCATGCACATGTCAAGCAAATTTCCGCATTACTTTGCCACATTTTATGGCTATACGTGCAAAATAACGCATTAAAAATTTGCATATCATGCATAAAAACGCATTAAAAAGAGCCCGGCCTGCGGACTCTTTCGTGTTTACATCTAAATCCCCTTACATAATACGCACATTTTTCAGCGCACCGGTCTTACAGAACTGGGTCCATTCACATACATTTACCGCGTGATCCCCAATACGCTCTAAGTACTTGGCAATCATCAACAGGTCGATCCCCTGGTCTGCATGGGACGGCGCAGATTTTAACAGCTCCACCACATCCGATTTTACCTGATTAAACAGCGCATCCACCTCATCATCCCTGCGGATGATCTCCTCTGCCTCTTCCACGTCCTGCTTAATAAATGCTTCTACTGCATCATGGACCATTTTCTGGGCTGACGCTGCCATAGCAGGAAGATGCTGTACAATGTGGTATGCATGATCACTCTTGATCCGCAGGATCAGCTCTGCAATATCTGATGCATGATCTCCAATACGTTCCAGATCCGTTACCACCTTAAGAGCAGTGGAGATCTGGCGCAGATCCCTTGCTACCGGCTGCTGGCGAAGGATCAGGGACAGACAACGGGACTCAATGGCACGTTCCATGTCATTTACATTCCGGTCTCCTTTAATAACATCCTCTGCCATGGTATAATTCTGGTCTTCAAATGCCACGAAAGTCTGCTCAATGGCTTTTTCCACCATCATGGCCATATCACGCAGGCATTTATTCAACTCCTCTAATTCATGTTCATAAGTAATGCGCATCCCTTATGCCCCTTTCCGTTGCTTTTCCAACATTTTCGCAACTCTACATTCTCACATTTTACCGTAGGATCACATTCCATCAACCAAAACGTCCGGTAATATAATCTTCCGTTCTCTTATCCTTAGGCATGGTAAACAGTTCATCTGTGGTAGCATATTCCACTACCTCGCCTACCAGGAAAAATGCTGTATAATCTGCAATACGGGTTGCCTGCTGCATGTTGTGGGTAACAATAGCAACCGTATACTTGCTCTTCAGATCGTCCATCAGGTCCTCGATCTTTAAGGTAGAAATCGGATCCAGTGCAGATGTAGGCTCATCCATTAACAGAACCTCCGGCTCTACTGCCAGCGCTCTTGCAATACAAAGACGCTGCTGCTGACCACCGGAAAGTCCCAGTGCAGATTTCTTTAAACGGTCAGAAACCTCATCCCATAAAGCTGCGCCCTTTAAACTGCGCTCTACGATCTCATCTAACTGTGCCTTGTTCTTGATACCGTGAATTCTTGGTCCGTAAGCCACGTTGTCATAAATACTCATTGGAAATGGATTTGGCTGCTGGAACACCATTCCCACTTTTTTACGAAGGAGTGTAGTGTCTACCTGTGGATCATAAATATCTTCCCCGTCAAGAAGCACGGTTCCCTCGATCTTTACATTTGGAACCAGGTCATTCATACGGTTTAATGTTTTTAAATAAGTAGATTTTCCACATCCGGATGGTCCGATAAATGCAGTGATCTTATTTTCATAAAGGTCCAGATTAATATTTTTCAGTGCATGATTTTCTCCATAGTACAGGTTCAGGTTCTGTGTGGAGATCTTTACTTTATTTTCCATATATACTCATTTCCCTTTCGCGTCTTTCACGTTTATCTTGTCTCTACATTAAACCGGTGGGACAGATATTTTGCCAGTGCGTTGATCGCCAGTACGATCACCAGAAGAACAACTGCTACGCCGAAAGCTTCATTGTATTTTGCCTTCTGCATAAACAGATACAGCTGGATAGTCAGTGTACCACCTGACTCAAGTACCTTGCCAAACAGGTTCTTTGGAAGGTAATAGCCGCTTCCTGCAGTAAACAGTAAAGCTGCAGACTCACCTACGATACGTCCGATCGCCAGGATAACACCTGTAAGGATACCAGGCATAGCGCTTGGAAGAAGGATGGTGCGGATCATATACCACTTGGTAGCACCAATTCCCAGTGCGCCGTGACGGTAACTGTCAGGAACGGTCTTTAATGCTTCCTGGGTGGTTCTTGTGATCAGTGGAAGGATCATTAAGGTCAGTGTCAGGGAACCGGTAAGAATGGAGTAGCCCAGTCCCAGTGTATTTCCGAAAAACACCATTCCGAAAAGACCAAATATAATAGAAGGAATACCGGAAAGTGTTTCTGTTGTAAATACGATCAGACGGACGATCTTTCCCGGTTTTGCATACTCATTTAAGTAAACAGCAGAACCTACACCAATAGGAGTTGCGATCAGCAGAGTGATCACTACAATATAAAGAGTGTTGATAATATTTCCAAGGATACCAAAGGTTCCCTTTGTAGCGCTGGAAACAGTGCTTAAAAAGGACCAGGTCACATGTGGGACACCCCTTACAAAGGTATAACCTAAAATTCCGATGAGAAGGAGCATAGAGAGACTGGCACATCCGTAGATAATACCGGTTAAGATCACATCTGTGCTGCGGATGCGTTTTCCATAAATGCTTTCCCGGATCACGGAGTTTTCATTGATACGGATAGCGGCTTCACCTGTCATTTTGTTTTCTCTCCCTTCTTCAGAATACTGTTTAAACCAATGTTGATGATCATGATAAATGCAAATAATACAAGGCCGATGGTAAATAATACTTCTCTGTGCAGTCCGGATGCATATCCCATTTCTGCTACAATAGCAGTAGTCAGAAAGCGGACGGAGTTAAATGGAAGGGGGAAGTTTACGGAACTTCCGGATACCAGTGTAATAGCCATTGCCTCGCCGATGGCTCTTCCTGTTCCTAAAACAACGGCTGTGATAATACCGGATTTTGCTGCAGGAAGGATCACCTGGAAAATAGTCTGGATCTTTGTAGCGCCTAATGCAAGGGAAGCGCTTTTTAAATGACCCGGAACAGCTCTTAAAGCAGACTCACTGATGTTGATGACGGTTGGCAGGATCATCAGCGCCAGTACCAGCACTGCGGAGATCAGGTTTGCGCCGCCGGTATACTGATGAGTAGAAGAACCTTTAAATACAGCCAGTTCCATTTTATACATCAGAGGATTTAAGATCAGGATGCCTAACAGACCGTAGATAACGGACGGGATACCTGCTAACAGCTCTACTGCCGGCCGGACTACATTTGCCAGTTTTTTCGGCGCTACTTCTGCCAGGAAAACTGCTGTCATCACGCCAACCGGCACACCAATCAGGATCGCCAGAAAGGTTCCCACAATGGATGTAAGGATAACATACAGGATACCAAAGCTTGGTGTAGCAGCAGCCGGCTGCCATAAGGTACCAAAAAGGATATCCAGGATGCCTACTTTAAACAGCGCCGGTGTACCGCTGAATATCATATATAATGTAATGGAAGCAACAGCCAGAACAGCGAAAAAGCCGCATGCGGTGAAGATCGCTTCTGCAGCTCTTTCTACTGTAGACTTGCTGCCATGATGGGAACGGACGGAAAATGTTTCCTGTGTCATTGCAGACAGTCTCCTTTCGTTTTGTATGACTCACACTTTTTATCGTCTTTATTTCTTTTTCGTGTTATCTGTTCACTGATTATTTGTCAGCTGTGATCAGACCTACAGATTTTACAAGTTCAGAACCTTCGTCAGAGTAGATGAAGTCAAACAGTGCCTTTACAAGATCGCTCTGCTCGCTGATCTCGCCCTTGGTAGCCATTACGAATGGACGGCTTAAGAAGTACTTTCCTGCCTTGATGTTCTCTTCGGTTGGCTCAGCGCCGTCTAATTTTAATGCCTTTACAGTGTCATCTAATACATCCAGGGAAACATATCCGATGGAACCTGGGGTAGATGCTACCTTTGCCATTACTGCGCCGGTGCTGTCTAATTCATTGCTGTACTTGCAGGCATCTTCCAGCTTTAACAGTTCCTCGAAAGCACCTCTTGTACCGGAACCTGCCTCACGTCCTACTACTACGATTGGAGCATCATTTCCGCCTACATCTTTCCAGTTGGTTACTGTTCCGTCATAAATGCTGGTCAGCTGATCCTTGGTCAGATCTTCTACTGTGTTTGCAGGATCAACTACAACTGCGATACCATCGATTGCTACGATGTTTTCTGCAACTCCCTTTGCTTTTTCCTCATCTTTTAAGTTTCTGGAAGAGTTACCGATATCTGCTGTTCCGTTAGAAACTGCCTCGATACCAGCGCCGGAACCTACGAACTCAGCGGTTACTGTTACCTTTGGATATTTCTCCATAAATGCTTCGCTTAATGCATTTGCGAACTTCTCCATAGAAGTGGAACCTACCATGCTGATGGATCCGCTTAAATCTGCATCTGCGCTCTTTGCTTCTGTTGCTGCTTCTTTTGTTGTTTCTTCTGCCTTTGCTTCAGTTGTCTGCTCTGCTGTAGTTGCTGGAGCTGCTGTGGTAGCTGCTGCACCGGAGTTTCCACATCCTGCAAGCATACCTGCTGCCATTACTGCAGAACCGATCATTGCCATTACTTTCATGCCATTTTTTTTCATAATTATCTTTTCCTCCACTTTTGTACCGCTTTATGTTTGTATTGTTTTGCGGTATTTATATTTTTCTTTGTTGTTTTCTTGTTCTTACATTGTGGAGTATACAAAAGTTTTACAATAGCTGAAAGCAAGGTATGGTATAGGTTTTGTAAAATTTAAGTAAACCGGTCAGATTGCACGTACAAAAATGCGCTATAAAATCGCAAAAAAAGACCAGCTTCCATACAGCCGGTCTTGTCATACAGTCTTTTTTAACTTTTCTTGATAAAATCAGTCCCGCATTTCGGGCAGTGGATACTGATCCGTCCTCTTCCTCTTGGAACACGCACTTTCTGTTTGCAGTTCGGACAACGGTAAATATGATACTTTCTGCTTTCCTGATAGCGGAATTTCCACTTCTTCCACCATTCTGATACATAAAACTGCCGTCTTAAAAAGGCTTCATTTTCCTGATAACGCTTATTAATGTTTTTGGAAAACATTCTATAGTAAGTAAGAATAATTAAAAGCAAAATAAGAAAGCTCATAAAACTGCCTCTTACAAAAAGTGACAATACGCATAAAATAAAAATAACTACTAACATAAATCTAGAAAGTTGATCAACTCCATATCTCCCATACATAAAATTTGTGAATTTGTCTCGCCAATTCATACTAAAATCTCCAATCTAAA
>OGIO01001312.1_pt1 | contig 21451 bp, 27 predicted proteins | sample 1571841 | NCBI WGS metagenome assembly OGIO01 (sample SAMEA2582111, study PRJEB24529) | metagenome | biome: Human gut stool | place: China | collected 2011
GAAATCAGCGATGTCCTTAGATCATCGCAAAATATTTCAGGGCAGCCTTGATAGCTTCTTCCTTCTCTTTCGGGCATTGTGGAACTCTTGCATTTTCTGATTTTGGAAGATTATAGTTTTCTCCCACTTCAATTCCACATTTGCGTTTTACCTGAGAAATATATAAACTTGAAACCTTCAAGCCAAATTCTTTCAGCACATAATCTTTGATTTCCTGATAGGTTGCTTTCAACTCGGCACTGGTGGCATCCAGCTCGTCCAGGTCTAAGTCGATCTCTATCGTGTCATCTGGTTTTTGTTGGGACAAAAGAACAACAGTCTCCACATGCACCGTCTGACAAAACTGGTCGACTGCCACGCACTTTTCCATGCGGTAGCCTTTTGCCTCAAACATTGCCAGATCTCTTGCAAGACTGCTCGGTTTGCAGGAAATATAGACTATGCGTTCCACACCGTAATCCAGAATCTTGGTTATCGTTTCATATAGGTGTGTCACTTTATCGCATTTATTTATAAAATATCACGAATGGAGGAAACTCACAATGTCAAAAATAAAAATACCACACAAAATTCGTTATAGTAACCTGAAGCTGCAACGCATCCGTGCCGGCATGACACAGAAACAGCTCTCCGAAGCGTCCGGAGTTCCTGTGAAATCTCTAGGGAACTTAGAACAAAAAAGACGCAATATCAACCATTGCCGTGTCGATATCGTATACCGTTTGGCCAGTGCCCTTGGCTGTGAAATGATTGATATCCTTGATTCAGAAGAACTTATAAAAAGTAGCAAATTACCGTTAATTCCCTAGTTTTTAATGTGAAAGCCTGAAGGTTCGGCAGCCCCGCTGGACGTCCTCGTAAACCTTGCACCCGGCCACCGGCCAGAAAGGCGTCGCCTATGATTGTATAAATTCATCCTGGGTTTTCTGCAGCTTCCCCGTGCAGCTTAATCGAAGCACTCCACGGTAATCCTTTCAGAAAGGAATGAATCAAAATGTTTGACAAAGAAAAATTGAAACAGGCCATGGATGATCATGGCGATACGAATAAAGCACTTGCGGTCTTCCTGGGCATGACTGCATCCAATTTCTCGACGATTTGGAACGGGCGGCAGCCATTCCAGTGCAAGCATATAGTCCGGATTGCGGTCCGGTATCAACTCTCCCCGCAGGACGTGTGGGATATATTCTTTCTGGCCGATGCTGAGGCCATCAAAAAAGAAGCCAGAGAGGCTTGATCTCCCTGGCTTCTGTCTGTATTTCCGGCATTGATGCCTGGATCATCTTATTTCAGAAGTCTGTTGACTTCCTTCTGAACTGCATTGTAGTCGTAACCGGCCGCCTGCAGTTTCTTCTTTCTGGCATCGCCGTTTCCCCACTTGCCTGCGATGGCTTCCTTGGCTACGGCAGTCACGCTTTTCTTTGTAGAACTTCCGCCCTTGGCCAGACGATTGACCTCTGCCTGCACTGCTGCATAGTCATATCCTGCTGCCTGGAGCTTCTTCTTGCGATCGTCGCCGTTTCCCCACTTGCCTGCGATGACTTCCTTGGCTACGGCAGTCACGTCTTTCTTTCCGGTTGCAGGCGTTGGAGCTGCTTCCTTGGTTGCCTTGCTTGCGTAGTTCGGGAGACCGAATCCGCGGATGTATCTTCCGTTGACTGCGAGCGTTCTCTCTCCGACTGCATCGTTCTTATTGCCTTCGATCACGGTGATGGTCTTTCCGTCGCATGACTCTACAATGCCAACGTGATCAGCGCTTCCTTTGTTATTTCCTACGCCGCTATCCTGCCAGTCGTAGTAGATGTAGTCACCCGCCTGCGGAACGTATGCATCGTTCTCCTGCCATCTTCCTTTTGCCTGCCAGAGTTTGATCTGCTCATCGCAGCCACACTCTGTTGGAATGATGTCTGTGTGCCCTTCCAGGATTGCGATTGCGGATCCAAATGTCGCACACCAGGCATCTGTGTACTTCACTGCGTATCCTCTGGCCAGTGGCTTGTGCGCATTGTAAATGTCAATGATCTGCTTGTGTGTTCCATTGGATTCATTGCATCCGATGTACTTTCTGGCTCTGGTTACCATGGCCTGTCTGATCTTTTTTTCTGTCATTGCGGCATCCTCCTTGTCGTATTTAGTGAGTTCGTACTGAGTAATCAGTCGGTAGCTACTTTCGACGTATGTGCTTGATGTGGCATATCCGTCGTTTTTGATTGTCTGCAGGTATTCCTTCGGATCCGTGATTCCTCGCAGATTCTGATACCTTTGCAGCTGGATAAATTCAAAGTATCCCTTGACGCCTTCCTCCAGGCTGTCATAAACCCTGAAACTATCCTTGATGGTCGTCAGGGTTCCTGGCTGGTATTCTTCCTGGGTGCTAAGGTTCACGCTCTTGCCGGTCCACTTGGAGCCGCATTTCAGTCCAAAGTAGTTATGATACTTCGCCGCCAGCTTGCTTTCTCCCCATCCAGATTCCAGGATCGCCTGTGCTATGATCGGGCTATGCACGAGGATTCCGTGAACGTATGCGTATTTCTGTACGTTCTCTGCGATTTCCTCTATGAATTTCTGCTGCTTCTTTGTAAGAGCCATTTTGCATACCTCCTAATAAATAAGGGCAGCCTCCTGGCCGCCCTGGGTGATGTGTCTCTTATTTCTCTGAATCGTCAGAGAGTGGATCGTCGGATCCAATGTTTGCGGAGTCGGTGAGTCCTTCTCCGATGATGTATGCCACGACGGATGCTCCGGCCATGATGAGTGCCGTTACCTGTGTGGCTGTGTTCTCTGCGCCTCCTGTGGCTACGATCATCATTGATACGAATGATGCCACTGCTGTCCAGAGCTTTCTGCTTGTCAGTTTTCTTTTCCAATCGATGTTTTTCATGATGCTTGTTCTCCTTCCTCGATGATATGTTTCAGTGCTTGCTCGTTCAGAAAGTTCTTTTGTTCGTGCTTAACCTTCTGAGCGTAGTTCAGGGCTGCGTGCATGTCTCCGTTGCAGTGCACATCCGGGATTCTCTGCACGGCTCTGGCTGTGGCCTCTCCGAGTGCTATGGCTGCGTTTACGCTGTTGATGATGCAGAGCTCATTCTTCTCTCTGATCTGCTCGCGTTCGTCTACCTTACGCTGGCGTTCCTCGCGTTCCTCTTTTTCCTTGTCCGCACGCTTCTTGATATTCTGCTCGATGAGCCAGAAACAGAAGCCTGTGAACGCGGACGGAATGCTGGCGGCCACGACGATTGTTGTCATGTCCATTGGTTCCTACCTCCCTCCTGCATTTAATCTGTTGCAGCTTCTGCATGGCTGCTGGCCTGCCGGGATAAAATAAGCCACGCACTCGCCGCAGGTACCGAAGTACTGGCAGCTTTCCGTGCATGGCTCGTATGTCCTTCTGCAGGTGTTATCAGGATTCCGGTGTAGGCACTGGAACCTCTGGCTCTTTCTTTGAGGCGATGATCTCCTGCATTTCTTCATCTGTGATCCATCCTCTCTTGACTGCGTTCTTCAGCATTGCTTCGGACGCACGTCCTTCCTGGTATAATCTTTTCAGTCTGTCGTACATTTTACTCACCTCCAAGAATCGCGAGCGTGATGTCATCGACGCTCTGGTTAATTGACTCGATCTGAGCCTGCTGCTTTGTGACCGTCTTTGTCAGGATCTCCAGCTCTGATGGCTGCTCTCCGGATGCTTCCGCTTCCTTGGCATTCTGGATCCAGGTCTCTGTGTCTGCTGCGACTGCTGCAGCGAGGCCTTCTCTGTAGATCGTGTCTACTGTATAGCGGTCAAATGTGAAGTATTCCTGTGGCTCCTGGTCTTCTCCTGAAGCCTGGCGCGTGAATGGGCCCTGGATATTGTCATATAAAATGACGGTGCAGGATCTTCCTTCGATTGGCGGGAGCGCCTCAATTTCAAACTGCGACGCAGGCCTGATGTTGCTTTCTGTCTTCATCAGCAATTACTCCTTTCAGATGCTTAATATTAACAAACGGCCGCACCCATTTCTCGTAGAAGTGCTGGCTGTCTGAATTCACGATGTATCCGATGTATGAAACCATGGCGTGCGCGTTCCGGATGGAGGCGTATGCGGCTCTTGCGATCGTCCTGACCTTCCGGCTGATCCTTAGCATGATCGACTTCCTGATGGTTGTCTTTGCTCCATGCGTTCCATTTTTCATTTATGCTGCCGGTAGTTCCGGGGGATAAAGGTCCCCCGGTCCCCCTTTAAATGGCAGCCTTGCGGCAATGAGGGCGACCGCCGAAGTCCCAGTACGTATAACCCGTACCGCCGCTACAGTTCCGGAAGAAAGGCCCGGCAACCGGACCGTCGGCCACGCCACCGCCAGAGAGCACCAGCGTTCCGCCTTCGCTCTGGTAGTAGTAATCGCCGATGTATGAGTCGGCTCCACCACCTACCTCAACCGGAAGCTCGTATTCAGGATGCAGGCTGTCGAATCCCATCTTTTTGATGTATCCGTCGCTTGTCGGGCATACGTAGCCGAGTTTCTGGTAGTCTCCGGTGTACGTGTCGTCTGCGTAGCTCGCACGCTTATTGCAGCAGTAGTGCTGACGGTTCTTGATGTTTACTCCGTCGCGGAACTGCCACATGTTTCCGAACCAGTCCTCAATCCATAAGAAACGGACCGCACGTCTTCCGGAGAGTTTGATTCCGGTAGCCCCTTCGGGATTTTCCAGGCATCCGTTCGGGCATTTCATCGCGGTTGTCTCACCGGTGTTCTGAACGCATGACCAGATTACGTTGCCTTCTGCGATATCCACTGGAGGTCCGTCGAAGTAGATTTCTGTCGCTGCTTCCACCTCTGTTGACGCCTTGAATGCTGTGATCGTTCTGCCCCATACGACGTTACGCGACCACATTCCTGTTCCGATGGCGATCTGCTGTCCTACGAAGAACTGTGCGGCTCTGTCGCTTGCGATTGTGATGCAGTTTGTTGATTTCTTGGCCTTCAGAGCTTTGTCGTTTTCGTTCTCTCTGAATTCAGTACGTCCGGATCCGAGGATTCTCTGCGCCTGGGTTCCTGCGAACATGATTATAAATAAATGATCGAGCAGGAACATGTTCCATACGTCGTCAAGCTGCCAGCCTTCGCCTTTGTTGCGGCTGCGGGTTCTGAAGGTTGCCCTGGTTGCCACTGTGAGTGGCGTCGCTCCGGCAATCGAACGGATGACGTCCTTGGCTCCTGTGGCTGCATCTTTTCCTGCGGATCCGTTGAAGATCGGGATGTAGATCTTGTCGCTGATGTTGCTTCCATCTGTGAATGCCGGGTTTACATGCAGGCCATCCACCGGTGCGGATGACACCCATCTGTATTCCCATTCTACGCCATCGCTGTCCGTTTCAAAGTATCGGGACGTGTAGCAGAGTGGCATCTCCAGCATGACGTCTCCGTTGGATCCGTCCCAGGAGAAGTTCGCATCTCCGAGATAGGCGGTCACGGTACCGTCTTCCTTAATGTTGCACGGTCTGCAGGCGTTGTATGGATATACCGACTTCATGAAGTCGTTCTGGACGTCTCCGGTTCCGACTGCTGCCTTTGCTGTGAGGCCGACAGCTCCACCGAGTCGCTCCCAGCTCTCTGCGCCGCAGCTCTGCTGACCGACTTTCTTTCTGGCTCCGTATTTCTTCACGGCTGCCTGCTCGATGATGGTTACTCTGTCTGCCAGGGCTTCCAGGTCGCTCTGAAGCGCCAGGCCTCCTGCTGTCACAATTGTGACGCTTGATGCGTTGGCTACCTCCAGGTAGTAACTCATGTAAATTACGGACGGGATCACGCCGTTGTATGCTGGCATGTAGTCGCTGGTGCTTGCGGTTGCGATGCTGTATAAGATCTCGCCATCGTCCGGATCCTGTGCGAAGATGCCGAACTCACGGATTTCATATCCTGATTTCAGGACGTCCGTGTCGCTGGTCTTATTTGTGATCGCCACCTTCAGAACGAGTGTACTTCCGTTCTGGATCTCTTTGCTGTGAATCGGCAGCGTCTGCACCGGTGTCTTGAGTGACGTTCTGGTGTCTGTTGCCTCTTCGGAGCTGTACTGGCCGGATCCGGTCTGCGCCTTTGTGATCTTGATCGTGCATTTGCCCGCCTGGGCTTTTGCCAGGAGCGCTTTTCCTTTCGTGGTCAGTTTACTTGGATTCCAAATAAGCATTGATTTATTCCTCCTTTATAACTGTTGTTGTCTGGTAGTCAATGTTTGCTCTCATGGCAGCTCTTTCGCTTTGTGAGAGGTCTGCTTTGCCGGTTTCTGCATTCAGGGCGTGGGTGCTTTCCTCTGATGCATTGGCTGGCCCGACATCGATGGTGCCGGATGCCTCCGTGGCTCCCTGGTTATCATTCAGGACGTAGGTGCTTCCTTCAGTGCCGGTTGCACTTGCGATAAATGCTCCGGCCGTAGCCTGGACGTCTCCTGCTGTGGTATTCAGAGCGTAGGTCTCTGTAACCGGTGCGGCGACTGCTGCCACGTTCATTCCTTCGGTTGCGTCTGTATCTGATATCTCGTGATTGCTCACGGTGCATTCGCTTATAGCTGTGATGTGGGTGGCCATGGTTGCTGCAGAGTGAAGTTCTCGCAGCACGGTCACCCTTCGGATGTGGGATTTTGAATTCTTGACCTTCTTAATGACTGAGGTCAGCTCGTTGATGATGTCCTTTGTCATCAGCGCCTCTGTCTCCACATCGAACGTGTTCGCTTCGATCGGCGGCTCGGTAAAGTCGAACCACTCGATCAGTCTCGCATCGCCTCCGAACACCGAGGCGATCAGTTCCTCTGTTGCTTTGACTGTTCCGGCTTGCGTGTACCACTTGAGCGTGTTCTTTATGATTGAGCGCTTTGTCTCAATGTCTGCACTCTGGTCGTAGTACATGGCTCGCGTTTCCACGGCCAGGTAGTCCAGAGTGGATTCCGCCAGGTGGTCGATGTCGCAGGAGCTGCCTACGCCTGCAGCTTTTTCCAGCATTCTAATGATTGCCATGTGCAGCGCGTAGCTTATGCTCTTAAATTCCGGACTTGTCTCATCCGGCCAGAGGTCTGCGAGCTCTCCGTTTCTAATATCAATCATCCTCAACACCCCCGTATGTCACGTTCTTGCTTGTGCAGTACGCGATGGAAGTGCCGCCGATCTTCTGAAAGACCGGACTCTTGATTTCTACTCTCTTGGCTCCTGCTGCAGTCACTCTTTTGATTAGCTCCGAGCTGTTGATGTCTCGGCCAATCTTGGACTGCTGCCAGGTTATGAAGTCATCCACTGCCTTGGTGACTTCGTTCTGGATTGTCGCCACGGATCCTGAATCTGAAGAATTGATATAATAGGTCAGGTCTATGCTGTAATTCACGGAGGTCGGTCCTTTTACCATGACCTTGTCGGTCAGTGGCCGGATGCTCGGATCCGTGATGTACTTTGTCAGCCCTGTGATCATTTCCTGGCTTGGGACTCCGTCGTCCATCAGGAAAACGATATCTACCTCGCCTGGGTTGTCGCTTGAGACCTTGACGTCTGCGATGGTGCTGTTGTATGTCTTTACCCAGTAGATATATGCTTCTTCGGTTCCTGCTGTTGAATAGCGGGACGGCGCGATGTAGATTCTGTCCTTCAGGGATTCGTCGCTCTCCGGATCCGCGCCGCCATCTGTTTCCGTGATGTTGGTCACGCTTTCTATGTACGGGATTGGATCCACGAGCGTCCGAATAGCTCCCTCCTGGATTCCATTCAGATCTGCACCGGTCTCGATGGAAGTGCAGGTCACATCGACCGTGGTCTCTCCTGCCTTGATTTCTGCATACTCATCAGTCGTGAAGTAAACCTCGCCATCTGTGACTCTGGTTCCGGCTGGTATTGCTGTCGCTCCGGTCTGCACTTCTGAAAGTGTGAAGCGTATCGTCACGGTCGCTGGCTTGGCAGCAGTCCTCTCGATGCCCTTGAGCGCCGCCAGGTTGTCCAGGAAGGCTCCGAATGCGTACTTGAGAAGGTTCTGCTTTCCGGCTCTATCGACGTACATGTACATCTGGTAGATCTGCACGCTGCAGGCGTATAAGATCAGGGCGATTGGCTCGCCTCTGTCCAGCACGGTTTCTTCTCCGGTTTCCTCCATATATTTGTCCTGGTAGTCCCGGAGCATCTGCTTTTGGATTCCATCCAGGTTGATGTCATCATCGATAAAACTGACGTCCGGGAGTCTCTCAATCTGTTCGATTGCCATGCTCTTTTACCTCCTTCCTATGTAGATATCCAATTCCAGCACTCCTTCTTCGTCCTGGGTTCCTTTTATGTCCTGAAGCTCCAGGCTTGGTATGTATTCATCCATCGCCTCCGCGAGCTCCACTGTGATCATGTTGATCGCGTCCGGTCCCGGCATATCAATGAAGATCTGCGTCAGGCCGAATCCCCGGCTTCCTGGGATGGATCCTTTTCTTGCGATCAACATTGATTCGATGATGTCGTTGGCCAGTTCCAATTCATCCGGTTCGATGGAACCGTCCGCGTCTTTGATTTGGTTAATTCGCATAAAAGCCACTTAGATTCCCTCCTTTATGAATATTCCATGAATGTGACATCAACCTTGGCTTTCACAAGCTCTCCTTTGTTATAGATTTTGTCCCAGGATTCTGACTGGCTTGTGATTGCGAACTTATTCGAACCTATAATTTTCCCACCAATTACCAAGTATTCCGTCCGGCCGTTCCGGTTCGCTTTCCGGAGCTTGCCAATCATTTTTCGCGGTTTCACGCCGTGTTCTGCAGATAGCGTGAGCGTGAGTGTGACGCCCATCGCATCCGGTCCGCTAAATTCTCCTCGCGGCACCCTCTGAAGGACATTGTGCTTCGTCCACCTGGAGTCCTGCGATACTTTGAGGTCCTTCGGCGTCAGAATTTTTTCGCTGTTAACCTCAAATATCAGATCCGTTCCCCAGCAGCCGAGCGTTCCTCTTGCCTTCGCACGACCCTTTTTTTCATTAGTCTTTTTTTTATTGTTGGTTTTCTTTTTGGTACTGGTCTTTTTTTTATTCTTCTTTTTAGCTGCAATACTAACCACAGTCTTTTTCTTTTCTACGATTGCTTTCAGATATTGTCCATAAGACCAGCCCCATTTGCCGTTGTATTTAATGTGGTACCATCCGCCTTGCTTCTTTCCATCTCCGGATACCGTTTTCCCGGATGGGATCGTCTTCAGGATGGTTCCGTTCGGCTTGCTTCTCAGGTGGATCCCTGACTTCGCTGTGACTTTGTATGTCGCCATCTGAATACCTCCTATCCTTTGATGTGATTGATGATCTCGGCCACGGTGATGCTTCCGCACTTTGTGGTCAGGGTGATCTTTGAAGCATCGAGCGTAATTGCCGGTGCGTGGATCTGCAGCGAGTTTCCTGAATACTGTAGGAAGGCTTCACCAATTGCCTGTGCCAGGTCCTTCCGGTATACGCCTTTGCCGCTGACCGGTGGCTTATGGCTGTTGTTCCAGTACGTTCCGACTACGATTCCCATCGCGGATCCGCTAGAAAGATGAACAACCAGGACGCTGGCTCCAATCTTCGGCATCTTATATTCATCATTACATGTCAAAAAGGGGAGGTCGTCAGTTACGGAATTATCAAGATCTGGATATGTGACTTTAATCATCCCACTTCCGTAATCAATGGACGAAACCTTTCCTATTCTAATACTTCTGTCTGCCATAACTTCCTCCTAGTCAAATGTTCCTTCGTCTACCCATCCATAGACATTCGATGTACTATCAATATGTTTCAAGTACCATGGATGTGCGTGTCCATTTCCTTTATAGTCAGGTCCCCTCATTATTTTTGCTTTTCCTGCTCTTGCATTGTAGCCTCGTGTTCCTGGATACGAACTGTAGTAATACGTACCACCGCGAAAAGATACAATGTCACCGACTTTATGTCTTTTCTTTACTGATACCGACGCCGCTGGTTTCGCCGGTGCTGGTGACGGATTGCCGTTAAGCTGCTTTTGGCACTTGTGCATCTGAATCTCTTGTGTAGTTCCGCTGTCCGATACCTTGGTCTTCACTTCGTCCATGAAGTATTTTCCGTCTGCTTTTCCGATGTCTTTCACGTTTACGCAAATTCCGGCCACGATTTCTGGCCTTGCGAATATCGTTCCTGTGAGTACGGTTGCTTTTTCGTTCTCCAGGTTGACCTTGGCAGCCGCCTTGTATCTTGCGTCGTTCTCGCTGTCGCTCTGCTCACTGATTTTCAGCGTCCGGGCTCCTTTTGCTTTCTCTCCAACCAGTCCGACGTAGATGCTGATCTCCTTGCTGTCGTTGCCCTTCTTATACGATGTCCTGGCTCCGGTGTATGTTCCTTCCAGTGTGTCCGTGTAGTCCCAGTCATCACCGATGAAGTCTGTACGCTTTATGGTTGCAGTGGCTTTTTTGCCTTCGTACTTGCTTTTTCCCCATATCACGATTTTGCTCTTGTAGACCTTCATTCCGAGTCCGTAGTCCTTGCATAAATCATATAAAAATGAGCTGTCGCTTTTGTCTGTCTGCTCTATGGATTTAATGGTATAATCCGGTCCATCAAAGACGAGCTTCAGGCCGTATCTCTTTGCGATCTCCTGGGCGATCTGTTTGATGCTGACTTTCTTCCAGGTCTTTGTCCTGTTGGTCGACTTGATGGCCGAGTTCGTCGGTATTGATATTCCTCCGAGCGTAGCCACGAGTGGGCCTCCGGTCATCTTCATCTCATCCAGGAGAAAGTCTCCGCATGATAGCTTCTTGTTCGCTCCCTCTTTGGTCCAGTTCTTAAAGGTAAGGCTAACCGTGATTCGGTCTCCCTTCTTTGGCAGCCAGCCTTTTAAGAATTTCATATCTTTGTTGTAGACCTTAATGGAGAGCGTGTCGCTGGCTCCGGATGCCACGTCATCGTATTCGATTTCCTCCGTGAGTCCGTCCAGCGACTTCTTTGTGCTTTTCCCATTGAAGTCTATATCCGGGATCACGCGTCTTGCTTTTGCCATTACTCCACCTCCAATTCATCGTCTGCTGCCGGTATTCCATCGTCTCTATCTGAATCAGATCTCCATATCGGTGTGTCGTCGAGTTCATCATCGGGGATATCGGGGAGGATGATTTCTTCCCCGTCGGAGAATACAAGCACGTCCAGTTTGTCCCAGTTTGCCAGGATCAACTGCTGCATGAATTTCTCGGATCCATACTGCTCGTATGCGATCTTGTCCCATGTATCTCCTGCTTCCGTGTTGTAAACGTTCGCCACTTATATCCTCCTTCCTATGCGAATGCCCGGCGGCCTTCTGTCCGCAGGTATTCCTTCATCATCTTTTTGAATTCTGCCTGACTCATTCTGTTCGCCTCTACCATGTCCTCTTTGGACGGTGCTCCTGCCTCAAATCGGTACGTTGGACTGAATACGAACTGCTGACCTGCAGATTCGTTGCTGTTGCTATTTCCGGATTGCTTCTGTCCGGAGAACGCACTCACGGTGTCTCCGATTACGCTTGATCGGTTCTCAAACTGTGGAGCTTCCAGCGTCTTGGCTCCTGCGTTCATGACTGGCTGTGCGAGTGATTCGTTGGCAGCTTTCTGAACGAGTGCTCCAGTCTTCTGGATACCTCCTGCGAGGCCTTGGCCTGCATATTGTCCCGACTGATCCAGGACTCTCGATGGAGAATGGATCTTTAATGCACTGTTGACCGTGCTTGCTACCTGGTTTGCGATGCTTCTCGCCTGGGCGATTGCTGCAGCTCCACCGGCGGCGATACCGTTTCTAAGTCCGGCCATAGCAAATGATCCGGCACTGTACATGCTTCCTGAAAGTCCGGAGAACGCTCCGACCATCTGACTGCTTGTGCTTCTGCATGCTGCTACCACCTGGATTCCACCTGTTCTGACCGCTACCACAAACATGGTCATACCGTTTCTGGTCACGGCCGCGATGGTTGTCATTCCGGTCTGCGTTGTAGTCCGCATCACGGTGATTCCGGTTACCACTGCCCGGTTCGACTGCCTCATGGAGCTTCTGATGGCCACTGTGACCATGTTCATGGCTGTTGTGGTTAAAGCTCCCAGCGTTCCAAGTGTCGCCATTGTCGACCGCAGAGATACGGCCAGCGCGGTTGCTGAAGCTGTCGCCACTGTAATGCCTCCTGCAAATACGACCATGGATGCTGATGTTGCCATCATTGGTCCAGCCAGTGCCGTGATTGCCGCTGTGAACGGTGCCACTGCCACTGCCATCCTTGTGAATGCTACAGCTGTTGGCGTTGCCACTGCATTGATTCCTGCGGCGCTTGCCTTAAATGCTGTTATTGATGTGCTACAAAGCGTCAGTGCTCCGGCTGTCATTGTGATTCCTGCCGCCAGGAGCATGATTGCCGCTGCTGCCGCTGTACTTCCTGCCGCTAAGGCCAGGACTGCCGCTGCCGCCGCTGCTGCTGCGACTGCGAGTGGTGCCAGGGCTGCCGCGAGTGGTGCGGCTCCTGCAGCTATGATTGCCATCTTGGCCGCGGTTCCTGTTGCACCTTTGGCCATTGATTTAAGCGCCGATCCGGCTGTCTTTGCACTGGCTCCGATAATCTCCACGGATGCGGCTGCAAGTGCCAGGGCTGCTGCAAGTGGTACCATGCCGACTGATGCGGCTAATGCTCCGGCTGCCAGTATCAGAAGGGCTGCACCTCCTGCTGTTGCTCCGGCTGCCATTGCAAGTGCGGCCGCCGCGAATGGCAACATTGCCGCTGTGAGTGCCAGGATTGGTGCTGTTGCCGATAGTGCTGCAGTTCCGAACAAACGGACCATTGTTGCTAAAAGCATGAATGAGGCCATGCTGGCTGTTGCTCCGGCTGCGATCATTGCGATTGCTGCAGCAAGTACCACAGCTCCTGCTCCAACCATTAATACGCCCGCTCCGGCTGCCAAGGCTCCGGCTGCCATTGCGAGAAGTCCTGCGGCTGCTGCTAACGCTCTGGCTCCGCATACTGCTGCAGATGCTGCGAATGCTGTTAGTGCTCCGCTGAGTGTCAGGATTGCCGATGCTCCGGTTGCTCCGTATGTTGATAAAAGCGGAAGCGATACTGATATAATGGCCAACGCTGCAGCTCCGAGCATGGCTGCTGTTGCCACTAATGTGAGCGCCGCTCCCAGTGCTGCGATTGCTGCAGCTCCTGCCAGGAGTATTGGTGCCATTGCTCCGGCTACTGCTCCGAATGCAATCAGTCCCGCAGCTAAAAGTGCGAGAGCGATTTGTGCTGTCGGTCCTGCGCTTGCGATCTGTGTCGCCGCCTGGACCATGATCAGACATCCTGCCGCCGCTAGGACGATAGATGCTCCGAATGCAATCAGTCCGACTGATGCTGCTGTGAGTGCAGGTCCGAGTGCTCCGGCTACTGCCATCATTGCGATCATTCCCACTTCCATGATTGTGAGTGCTGCGATTGCCATTGGTCCTGCAGCTGCCACCTGCGTTGCCGCCATTGCCATGAGGCTCATTCCGGCCGCTGCCATCAGCACTGCTCCACCAAATGCGAGAAGTCCCGCAGATGCTCCAGCGAGCTGTGGTCCCATTGCTCCGGCCACCGCTAACAGCGCAATGATGCCGCCTTCCATAAGTGCCAGGCTTGCGAACGCCATCGGTCCTGCGGCTGCTACCTGTGTTGCTGCCATCGCCATCAAACTCATACCAGCTCCGGCCATTAAGATTGCACCTCCAAATGCCAGGAGGCCTTGTGTGCCTGCCTGCAGCTTCGGTGCGAACTGTGCGGCTACTGCCATCAATGCGATAATGCCTCCGGCCATCAGGACGGTTGCTATCTGTGCTCTTGGTCCCGCTGCTGCGAGTTCCTTGGCTGCCTTTACTAATATCCACACGCCTGCGGCTGCGGCTGCGAATCCGATTCCGAATCCGAGTGCATTCTTGGCTGCTGCGGACATTACGCTGCTTCCTTCTTTGAGCGGTGCACTCATGCCTTTACTTTTCTTTCCGATGCTTCCGATCGCTTTTCCAACCTTGCCAAATGTTCCCACCAGGGATCCGGCCATCTTAAATAGTCGGCCTCCGATAATCAGTGCCGGTCCGGCTGCGGCTGCAATGCCTACCCATTTCACAATGTTCTTCTGCATCGCTGGATCCAGGTTGTTGAATTTATCAATCAGACCAGTCAATTTGTCCACGAAAGGTTTCAGGCCTTCGCTGGCGATTCCTCCGACCGTGTATTTCATGACGTCAAAGGATGAGCTCAGTTTTTCCAGGGATCCACCCATTCCGGACAGAAGCGCATCGGCCATTTTCTGTGAACTTCCGGTCGCTCCTTCCAGTGCACTTGCGTATTTCTGCACCTGATCCGGTGATGCGTTGATGAGCGTCATCCACTTGGCCATCTGGTTCTTTCCAAAGATTGCGGCCGCTGCACTCATCTGTTCCTGGCTGGTTAAACCCTGGAAGCTGTCATGTAGCTGCTTCTGTACGTCGACCATGCTTTTCATGGATCCATCCGAATTGAATATCTCCAGGCCTAGTTGTTTGATCCAGGCTGCTCCGTCCTTGGCCGGACTTGCTAACCTGGCCAGACCTGTTTTTAATGCTGTAGCTCCTTCCGATCCGCTGATTCCGGCGTCGCCGAAGATATCAGTGATTGCGGCCAGATCGGACATTGACCATCCGACTGAGCTGCAAATCGGTCCTGCTGTTGCCATAGCATCGAATAAATCCGTGACAGTCGTATTGGCCTGTGCCTGGGCTGTCGAGAGGATATCTGCTGCTGTTGTTGCGTAGTCTGCGTCTTTGCCGAACATTTTCAGTGCGTTTCCAAGTCCTCCGGTTACGGTGGATAGGTCTGTCGCTGTTCCTGCTGCCAGGTTCAGTGCTGGCGTCAGCATGTCTCCTGCCTGCTTTGCATTGAAGCCCTGGCGAGCGAAGTTCAGCGTTGCGTCTGCTGCATCCTGCATTCCGAATACGGAATTTGCCGCTGCTTTTTTCATTGTTGATTCGAGCTGTTTGGCCTGGGCGTCTGTTGATCCCATGGTTGCCTGGACGAGCTTCATGGACTTATCTACGGATCCGAATTCCTTCACGGATGTGGCACCGAGCGCGATTACCGGCATCGTGACTCCTGCGGTGAGCGCTTTTCCGGTACTTTCCATTGCATTTCCGATACCGGTCAATGCGGAAGACAGGCCACCTTTTCCAAGGCTGCCGAGCATCTTCTGTGCGCTGCTGACTGATGTCTGCAGCGATTTATCTAATTTTCCGGCGATCTTAATCGCTACTTCGAATTCGCTCATTTCTTAGGTGTCACCTCCTTCAAATCGGTGCATAAATCAATAAGGTCAAAGATGTTCATTTGCAAAAAATAATCTAACCCTGTGCTGAGGTTCAGCGACAGGGTTAGACAGCATTTCCGCAACTCTGAGAAGTCCGCAGGATTTATTCCTCGCCGAATAAAAAAGATGTCACTCTGTTCTTGAGTGCCAGGGCGTCCTTTGGCTTCAGCTGCTTAAAGAACTCGATCGGCATCTTCAAAGCTCCGGCTGCGATGATGAGGTCGTATTCCAGAGTTGTCTCCGGAAGAACCGACACGGTTCCGTTGTTTGTGAGGACCTTGTTAGCCTGGATCATATCTGCAGCAGTCAAATTGTCGAGCCCGCTGAGGTCGATCTCGCCAATCTTCTGTCCTTCGAAGTCATACTCTTTACTGAGCTTGAGCTTCATCTCGTTATCTTCTGGCTTGTTGATTTCTGTGACTTTTTCACTCATTTTGCGTTCCTCCTGTTATCTAGCACTGGCTTCTGATCTGTGCCAGCATGTCTTTTCCGTTTAATACAAATACGAAGTTCAGTTTGTCGAGCTCCAAAACGACGGCGTTGTTGATTTCTACTTTGATGTATAAAATCTCAAGCTCGACCTCTGATTCCATCTTCTTTCCTTTGGCTACCTTGCCGAGTGTGGTTGTCTTGGCTTTGCCTCGTACCACGACTCTGATCGGGTAGTATCCGGTTGCTCCGGTCTTTGGATCTGTGCACTGCATGGATCCTCTGAGTGTCAGGAGCGGCGGCTCTGTGGTGTTTACGATGGAGAACATATCGCTGTATAAAACTGCGAATGGGATCTTGATTGTGGCGCTGGAGAACTGTCCAGTTACCGGATCCTCGATCTCGCCAAGCACTCCGGTGCCTTCCACGGTATCCGTGATGGCCTCAAGCTCCGGAAGTTCCACCTCGCCGGATACTCCGACGAGGGCATTGGCGCCGTTATAAATGTTGAAGTGGTTTAATACTTCAGGGATAATGCTTGCCATAATTAGTTACCTCCTACTGCTGCTGCCAGTGTGTCTGTGTCGTAGTCGATGATGTCCACGATCTCCTGTGCTGGTGTGTACGGTGCAATGTGCTGTCTGAACTTCATCGTTCCGGCCAGAATGGCAGTCGATGGATTGTCTTCTGACTTATATTCGATAGAAGCTCCGGCCCAGTATTTAGGTGCATATGCGCTGCAACGAATGTTTTCGCCGTCTACTACGCTCTGAACCAGGACGTTGTTCATCGGCTCATCAACCTCATCAAAGTATGTCTGGATGAAGTTGTTCCCTTGCCAGCTGAACATGCGGCGGACCGCGAACCAGATATCTTTCGCATCTGAACTTGCCGGATATGCTCCGGTGTAGTTACCCCATAAGCGGTAGCCGTTCTGGTTGATTGCTGTGGTTACACCATAGCTGTTGACCGTGTTTGCCTGATCCTGGTCGAGATATACTTCCGTTCCATCTGCAAGGCACTGACCGCCGACTCCAAGTAAGTGATTTGATGGTGACTGGTTTGGCACATCCTCGTTATCTGATGCCATGTACTGGATCATGGCACCTACTGTTGCAGATTTTGCGAGAATGTACTCGCCGACTCTGTCACATGGCCAGAGCGGATAACAGTACGGGCTTGTGTATCCAGATTCCTCTTTCACGCTCTTGGTATCGGTGTATTTCTTTGCCTTGGTTGTATCGAGGTCGAGGAGTGCCATAGCACTAAATACGCCGTTGACCTTGGCCGCCTTGGCCGCAAGTGCAAGACCTACCTCTGGAATCTGTGACCAGCCTGGTGCGAGAATAAGTCCCGGAACGATACCGAGTCTTGGGTATACCTGTCTGATGACCTGTGCTCCTGTCTCTGCTCCTGTAGATGGATCCACGGCTCCGATGATGTCCTCCTTCTTGATCTTGGACGGATCGATAACTTTTCCGCTTACCTTGATCGCGGTTGCTGATGCGCCCTTTCCGCCTGCGAGCATTGTGATTGTGAGGAATCCAGTTGTACTATCAAACGCAGCGCTGTAGTCCTCGCCAGCCTTGAGTTCTGTCTCGCCTGTTGAATTCTTAACAGTGAGACCATCGAGGATGATTCCTTCCTGCTCGATCACTGACTGCTTCTGGTTTACCTGGTACTCTGCTTCTGCGAGTTCCTTATTGTGCTTTGCCGGATCCAGGACGTTGATATAAACGACCGGACTAACCTGAAACAGGTTTGATGTTGCGTACATCGTCTGACAAAGTGTAAAGTTGCTAAAGTCTGCGGAATATCCGAGTGCTGCCATGGCTTCAGTTCCTGAATTCGCAAGAATTGGAACGTTCACGACTTCGCTCGGATTCTCGGCCATGTTGACCGGAGCAGTTCCTACGACTACCTGGACGGAGCTGTTGCCGGTCTTTGGTACCTGGACGGCTGTCGCTTCTTCCTGGATGTAGACTCCATGTCTGATGCTCATTAGTTCTTACCTCCTCTTTCAAGTTTGAATTTCTGCGCTTCTACATAAGCGCTGTATACGTATCCTCTCTTTTCTCTGATCATTCTCTCGGCCTCGCCGTACTCTCTGATCGGGATGAAAAGGTTCAGGATCATTGGTGCGTCCGCTTTGGCTGCTTTCGCTGCCTCCGGGATCTCTGTGTAGACTGTGCCGGTGATAGCGATTCCGCTGATTGTCGGTCCTACGTAGAGGACTGTCTCAGTCTTTGCCTCCGTCACTGCTTGTGTCTTTTTTGCCGGTGCTTTTGTCTCCGGCGCTTTTGCTGATTCACTCATGACCAGTCATCGCTCCTTCCTATTTTTGGTACGTAGAATTTGATATCTATGGCTCCGAAGTAAAACGGGTATGTGTCTTCGTCCTGAAGTGCAAAGCTCACGTTCTGGTTCGCTCTGAACTTGCTATCCAGGAGCGGTCTTTCCAGAAACCGGTTTGTGATCTTCGTGATCATCTCCAGGATGGTTCTGTGTCCGTTCGTTTCTTTGTCGTAGTCACAAATTCCGAATAATACCGTGGTTCCGACGAGCCATGGCTCATCGTCCGTCGGTGTGTTGCCTTCTTCGATTCGCACAATAAAATAGGGGAAGAACTGCGACTGGTCTTCCTCATCGTCTGTAATCTCCGGCAGTCTCTGTTCGTAGCCTTTTACTCCGGCCACGTCCTCTCCTGTAGCATTTTTCATCTGCATTTCTGCCAGGAGCTTCTCGATTTCAGCAATTAACGCTTTCTGAAGATCCCATGGTGTCATTGTCTTCCTCCTACTTTGTGAGTAATTCTATTTGCTGTTCCACATAATGCTGCAGGTTCCGGTCAATGGATGGCTTCACGACTCCATATACCTTTTCCTCATTACCGATCATCTTCGGGATTGAGTTGGAGCTCAGCTTCTTAATTGGCAGCCTAGCGGTGCTTCGTCTCTGATAAATCTGACCATTCGGCCCTTTGAAGGCTTTAATATTGCCATATAGAAGCTGCTTCAGACCGCCGCCTTTAATGATGTTTGCTTTTGCTCCGGTTTTCTTCGGTGCGGTTGTGTGAAATTTTGTGATTGAAAGTGGCTTGCCTTGTGAATGGATCACAGCTTCCAGCCTTCCTGCGGACGCTTTCCGGATCGTCATGTCCTTCTTAAAGCCTCCAGATTTTACCGTGTAGGTTGCCTGCGCTTTGTTTGCGAGATCTACTCTCGCTGTGACTGCTACTTTATTCAGGGCCCGCGATATTACCGTTGGTGCTTTCCGGCTCATTTCTCCGAGCTTCGCCTGCACTTCCTCCAGCATCTGTTCGTCTACCTGGTATTCGATCATGCTCTGTTCGCCTCCAGTGTGATTGAATAGATACCGTCCTCTGAAATAGCATCAGCCACCTTGTATGGTCTTTTGTCGAACTGGATCAGTGATCCCTGCTTCGGCATCGGGCCATAATCGGTGGCTGCTACGTAGATCAGTTTTTGGTTTTTATAAATTCCATCCATGTGCTGGTTGGATCTCTTTTCACGCTCGATCTGCTCGTTAGAGTCTACCTGGACCGGCATCATCTTTCCGTTGATCTCATGCATGTCTGAGAACTCATCCGCATTCATGAACGTGTCGTGCACGTCCGACGCGATTACGTCTTTGAAACTCATTTCTTTCGGCTCCGGGTTGGTTTCTTTACCGGATCAGTAGCTCTTTCGATGCTCTTTGGGATTCTTCCGGCGAGATCATCTTCATTGCCGCTATTGCTGATTCCGATCTGTCCTGGCTGAGCTGTCAGCATCTGCGCTCTTGGAGCCGGTGCCTCTGGCTCATCCTCTACCAGGGTGGCGGTTCCGGCATCCAGCCAGGTCTGCTTCATCTCTGAATCAGGAAGCTCATCTCCGACCTCATACTGACGTGCTCCGTATAAGATCGGATAAACTGCCACGAGCTTCATTTATGCGTTGATCTTAATTGATACGACCGCGTCCTTGGCTGCTGCGTCTGCGATAGCGTAGCCTGCGAGGATGTTGGACTCGGCTGTTGCGGTGATCACTCCGTTGGTGTTGTCCCAGTAAACATCGGCGCCTGCAGTGATTGCTTCTTCAGCTTTCTTTGGGAAGCTGTAAACGCCTACCACATTGACGCTGTATTTCTGTCCCGGTGCTGCTTCCATCGCTACGACTCCGATTCTCTTGCCGATAGCCTGGATGGTGTTAGCCGGGATGGTTTTTGCTGTGTCATTGATGCGATCGATAGTCTCGCCTCTCTGCCAGAATGTTGCTGTTGCCATGATTTATTCCTCCTTCCTCTTAGACGAGCTTCAGCTTCGTGTCGACCTTGATTCCTGGGTTCTTTACGGCTCCACGGTAGTCCATTACGGAGATACCCCAGTCGAGGTAAATATCCCAGATAAATCCAAGCTGTCCAGGAGCTTCCATTCTTCTGATGTTCGGGATCTCCTGACCGTTCAGGTAGTCGACCTCGATGAAGTCTGTGTCTCCCGGATCGCCAATCAGGAACCATGGCATCACGTTTCCAAGGCCGCCGCACAATGCGTTGATTGTCGGATCCTCGACTACTTCGATGCTGTCTCTGTACTGATACAGCGGGTTCACTGCCTGCGTGTTATCGCTGGTGTTGATAGTCGGGCTGTAGAATAAGGTGTACATGTCGAACTTCATTCCTGAAGGCACGACGATGGTTGCCGGGTTGATGATGATTGTCTCTCCGAACTGATCCACCTGGTTTGCAAGCGCCATGATCATGGTCTGCATTGCTTCCTGGGTTACGCCGGTACCGGATGCGAGGAGGTTCTTGTGCTCCTTGCCGAAGAGTGCAGCTCCGTCATAAATGTTGGAGTTGTTGATCAGGATCTGGTATACCTGCTTGTTGATGGTCTTTCTGGCTGCAGCTGCATATCTCGCCGGGAGGCTTGTCACGAGACCGATATCGTCATCAATGAATGCCTTTCTGGAGAGAGTGAACTGGCGGCCGTAAGTCTTTAACTGTCTCTGAGGGAGCTTGTCATCTTTGAAGATGTCATGCTTGAGCTCTCCGTTCTCCGGTACCTCGTAGAACTCGCCAACCGGACCAGCTACATAGTAGTTGTCATGCTTCTTGAAGTCCTTCAGAGATCCTTTCTTCGTGAACTTGTCAAAGGTTACTGCCACCTTGCGGTATCCTTCCTTGTATGCCTTCTCGATTGTCTGGTCGAGGATTGCCGGGAAGGATGATTCCGGATTGTAGAAGCCTCTGGCCATCATCGTGTAAAGTTCATCAGAGCTTCTGCGGTTTAAGTTGCTCTCGCTGGATCCGTCTCTCTGCAGACACTCGATGGCGAGGTCTCTGACTGACATTCCCATGAGGCTTCTGGCTCCGTCTTCCGGACGCTCTAATGTCATGCCGCTTCTCATGAGGAGGGAATCAGCAGCGGCGCGTCTGAACTTATCCTCCTGTGTATCTGTTACCTGGATGCCAGTCGCTACCGGTGAGTGCTGGCTTCTCAAGTGCTCGATGACCGCGGCTCTTACCTGTTCTTCGGTAGATCCGTTATCGATGTAAGATCTGGCCTCAAGACCGAACTCAGTACAGAGGTCCTCAATGCTGCGGATTCTCTGTCTCTCTGCCTCGATGGCTCTCTGTGTACCCTGTGGATCCTGTCCACCGTTTCCACCTTCGCCTGCAGCAGGTGTCTGCTGTCTCTGACCTTCCGGTGTGTTGTT
>OGIO01001313.1_pt1 | contig 21440 bp, 14 predicted proteins | sample 1571841 | NCBI WGS metagenome assembly OGIO01 (sample SAMEA2582111, study PRJEB24529) | metagenome | biome: Human gut stool | place: China | collected 2011
TAGGCCGCGCCCGCCAGGTGCGCGAGAAGGAGCGAGGCGAGCTCGCGAAAGATCGCCGTGCCGGGATTCGAGAAGACGGAAAAAAGGAGGGCGGGGCGTCCGAACTGACTCACGAGCGCGGCCGCTGCGGCAAGCGTCGCCGCAAGGGCCGCGAGGGTGAGCGCGGTCAGACGGTCCGTCCCCGCGCGGCGAAGTTCGCCGAAGGCCGTCGCAAGAAGACAGCCGGCCGCCGCCGCGGCGAAGAACGCGTACACGCTCGGCAGAAACGTCGCCATCGCTCACTCCTCTTTTCTTCACCGACTGGCCTTACGGGAGCATCTTCGGCTGGTCTTCCGTCCAGTCGCCGTACTTCTTGTGCAGGATGTAGCGCACCGTCGGCTTGTTGCCGACGTCGCGCATGGCGTGCACGTTTTCGGGACCGGCCGCCTTGATGGCCTTGGAGACGTCGCTTTCCGGATCGTCAATGTCGCCGAAGAAACGGGCGTGCGCACAGCAGGCCTTCACGCAGGCGGGCTGCTCGCCCGCCGCCTGCAGGTGATTGCAGAGCGTGCACTTTTCCACGACGTTCGTTTCCGGATTGAAGGAGCGCGCGCCGTACGGGCAGGCCGTCATGCAGGCGCGGCAGCCGATGCACTTTTCCTTGTCGACGAGAATCTGGCCGTCTTCCGTGCGGTAGGTGGCCTTCGTCGGGCACACCTTCACGCAGGGCGCGTCCTTGCAGTTTTGGCAGACGTGCGGCAGGAAGTACTGCTTGATGTCGGGGAAGACCCCCGTCGGACCGATCGAGTGGACCTTGTTCAAGTACACGCCGAGCGGCACGCCGTTTTCCTGTTTGCAGGCGACTTCGCAGGCCATGCACCCCGTGCAGCGGTCGAGGTCGATAACCAAAGTTTTTTGCGTCATAACGAAAATTCCTTTTGGGAGGCCGCGTCGGCACGGACGGCTCGCGTCCGTGCGTCACGCGGCTTCGAACGAGACGGTTCGGGTCGAATCACAAGCTTCAGAGCTTCGGATTCGGCGTCGTGTCCGTGGGCTGCGGCAGCCACGGCTTGAAGTCCTCGGGCTTCTGCCAGATTCCTTCGGGCGCGCCCGGCGCCTTCGAGATGCGGACCTGGAAGCCGCGCAGCGTGTAGGTGCCGACCACGTCGTTGAAGGGCGGGTCGTTCTTCGTCAACACGTTCACGTTGGCTTCCATCCAGCCGCGCGTCGGCGTCGTCAGCGTTTCCGGGAACCAGAAGCGTTCCTGATAGAGAACGCCCGGGCTCACGCCTTCGGTGACGAGGACCTTGCCGCGGGTCTTGCCGCGAAGCGACTCGATCCAGGCCCAGTCGCCCGTCTTGAGGCCGTACTTCTTCGCGTCGACCGGATTCACCCAGAGTTCGGGTACCGGATAGATTTCGCGCAGGTACGGAACGTTGCGAAGCGTGCCGTGGTGATAGACCGGAATGCGCCCGTTCGTGAGGATGAGCGGGAATTCGCGGCCGATCTCGTTCGTCGGATTTTCGTGGGGTTCCAAATAGTAGGGAAGCGGGTCGTAGTCCTTCGAGGCGGGCGGGAGCGGCTGCAGCGCATAGGGCTTCCCAGTGCGGCCGAGCGTGATCCACACGTCGCCGTAAAGTTCGAGCTTCTTCGAGGGCGTGCGGAAGCCCTTCGGAAGACCCGTCTTCGGATCCTTTTCCTTGTAGACGTAGTAGGTGTTCCACTTGTCGTAGGGCATGTACGTGACCGGGTTGTTCGCAAGGAGCTGCTTCCAGGTCATGTTGATGCGCTTCAGACGGCCGTCAAGGAGTTCTTCCATCGAATCCCAGTAGGCGAGGTCGTCCTTCATGAAGTTGGGGTCGCAGGCGCGCTGGGCGTTTTTGTTGCCGAGCGAGGCGCACTTCTTGATGAGCTTCGACCAGAAGAGCGTTTCGTCTTCCGTTTCCCACACGTGCGCGACCGCCTGGCGGGCGAACACCATGTTGAGGGATTCGATGAGCATGTTCGTTTCGAGCCACTCGGTCGCGGGGAGCAGAATGTCCGCGTACATCGAGAAGGACGTCGGATACATGTACATGTGCACGATCAGGTCGACGTTTTCCATCGCCTTCACCCAGGAACCGGCGTTGCCGTTGACGCCGAACTTGTTCCCGGAGCGTTCGAGCCAGACCTTGATCGGATAGGGCTTGCCCGTGAGCATCGCCTGGAGCACGGCGCTCGGCTGCGCGGCGTCCCACTGGATGAGGCCCTTGTGCTCGTTCGAGCCCAGACGCTTCGTGAGCTGACCTTCCGGAAGGAGGTAGGAGCAGCGGGTGGCCAAGGAACCCGCCGGAACGACGTTGCTCGACGGATTGCGCTGCATGAGCGAGCCCGGACGTTCGACGTTCCCGAGGAGGGCGTTGAGGATCACCGCGCCCATGGCGGCCTGTACGGAGTTCGGCGTCTGGTCGGTCGCGACGCCGAGGGAGATACCCGAGGGACCGTCGCAGTAAATGTGGATCGCCTCTTCGATCTTCTTCGGATCGAGCCAGCATTCTTTCGCCGTCGCTTCGAGGGTCCAGGGTTCGACCCGTTCCTTGAGCGCGCGGAAGCCCGTCACGTACTTCTTGCCGTTATGTTCAAACGCGCCGTCGAGCACGGGTTCGAGCTTGTCGTCCCACGGATAGGCGATGGGCTTCGGAGATTTCGTCTTCGCGTCCCACACGACGTAGGTCTTGGCGTCGCCCTTGGGATCCAGGTCGTTCGCATGGACGAGCATCTTCGTTTCGACGTCGACGAGGTAGGGGAGGTTCGTCCAGTGCATGACGAAGTCTTCGTCATAGAGCTTTTCGGCGATGATGTAGCGCATCCAGCCGAGCATGAGCGCAACGTCGGTGCCCGGACGGATCGGGAGCCACACGTCGGCGCGGGCCGCTTCCGGAATGAAGCGCGGGTCGATCACGACCGTCTTCACGCCCTTCGTGCGCAGCGTGACGAGCGCCTGGCCGCCGCCCGCGGGATTGCTGTAGGACGGGTCCGTGCCCCAGAGCACGATCGACTTCATGACCGTATTGGGGTTGTAGATTTCGCGGCTCTTTTCGTCGGCGATCGACGTGTCGGGGCCGCCGTACATCATGTCGAACGCAAGCGTGCGCGGGAGGTAGCACTGCGCGCAGCCCGGTTCGTAGAAGTTCGGCGTGCCGAAGGCATTCGCAAAGCGCGGAATGCCGCGGAAGGCGGGGTTGCCGCCGCCGCCCGTCGTGACGAGGACGGATTCGGCGCCGTACTGGCGGCGCACTTCTTCCATCTTGCGGCCAATGCGGTCGATCGCTTCCTGCCAGCTGATGCGGCGCCACTTGTTTTCGCCGCGCTTGCCGACGCGCAGGAGCGGGTACTTGTTGCGGTTCGGATGATAGAGAGCGGAAATGCCCGCGAGTCCCTTCGGGCAGAGCGTGCCCTTACTCATCGGGTATTCGGGGTTGCCTTCGAGCTTCACCACGCGGCCGTTGCGCACGTGGGCGAGCACGCCGCAGTTGTGAATGCAGGCGCGGCAGCAGGTCTTGACGATTTTCGTTTCACCCGCGGCGGCTGCGGCGGGCGCGGCTTTGGCCGCCTCGGCGGCGCGGGCCGAGGAAACGAGACCTTCGGGCACGAGGCGGTTCACCGTGGCGGCAAGGCCCGCCACGGCCGTCGCTTCGAGAAAGCTTCGGCGAGATAGTTGCATAGGGGTCTCCTAGGGGTCGGGAAGGCGGTTCTTCGGTGTACCTTCCGCAAAGAGGGGCGAAGCGCGCGGTCTCGAACGCCCGATCGGTTCTCGAGAGCGTTCGACGCCGCGTGCATCGTCGTAGCCGGATCTCGGGCCCGACAATGTCGAATCGGGCGCGGAGCTCGGTTTCCCGCATTCTCCAAGTGGGAGGGATTCGGCGGCATCCTGCTTTTTGCAAAGAACTTTGCTGTTTTTGCAAAGAGTTCTTGGGCAGAGGTCATGGGATTTGATGTGAAAATACTGCCGCAGAAGGAAAGGGGTGATTTTCTCTTTTGAGAATCCGCAAAGTGTATGTGGGGAAAATACGGGGGACGCGCGTTGTTGGTCAGAAGGGGTTCGAAAGTAGTGTGCGGTTTTTCCGAGAGGAGAAAAAAATGGCTATGAAGGCGACGCCTTCACCCTACATGATGAAAGTCAAACTCTTTCTTTCATGAAAAAAAGGAAAGAGACAAAAGACGATTCGTATTGCGGCGGTTCGAAGCGCGAAAAACCAAGGTCGTGTGCAGATTTCACAACAAGCAGGAAATTCGGAAGGGTCGGGATTCGTGGGAGCGTCGTCCCCCGGATCGGTCCGGGGCAGAAGGCGGAATTTCTTCCCGCCGTTGCGGTCTTCGGAGCGAAACGCGGAGGTGCGTTTCGGTTGTGGTTGAGAGCGAAAGGTTTGGCCGAGCTATATCCCATGACAGAGAGATTTGGCGCACCGGTGAATGTTAGGGTAAATGCGTATAGGGGGGGTGAAATCAGTGCAAGACTGGCCGAGACGGGAGTCGACGAAGACTTCCGCAGAGCATATTGCAGACAGAGGTAATGAGTATGCAGAAAAAAGTTTTGGCCGTAGCGGTATCCGCCGCGATGCTGTTGGTTTCAGGGGCCGCAACGGCACAGACGATCACGAATGACTCGCTCGCAGAAAGCGGTTCGTCGCTATTGGTGGGGCATGACGGCGTCACCATTCAAACGGATCAGTCTTTCGGGGAAGTGCTCGAAGCTCTGAAGACGGCACAGGGCCTTGGCGGCTACCTCGATGCGCTCGGGACCGGAAATACGCTTCAGATGCCTGTGGGCGGTGAAATATACGCAGACACTCAGTTGGAAGAGTTGCTTCCGGCGCTGAAACAGAAGGTTCCTTCTGCGGCGGGCATTTTGGATCGGATTGAAAACGCGACAGAATTCACCGAGGCCGGATCGAGCTTGTCTTTCAGTACCGACATTGTCAATCGGATCGGTGACGACGGGCATGATCCGCTACTCATCGGCATGAACGCCGGGGACGTGCTCGTCAACAGCACGACGGGAACGTTGACTCTTGATCGTACGGGGATCGTCGAAAGTACGTTTGAGAGCGGCAACGCCTTCGGTGTGATCGGCGGCGGTACGGCCGTGAACCTGGGGATTTTGTACGAGACAATAAACGGCGAAGCGGGATTGTTGAATGCGGAAGCGACCCGGATCTCGAACGGAGGAGTGAAGCTGGATATTTCCGGTCATGCCAATGTCGGAGGATTGTCGGCGGCGGGCGCGGCTCTCGCATTGGGCGGAACCGCCTCTTCGACCGTTAACGGCGACGTATCGATCGACATTACCACGGACCACCTTGATGGTCACAATACGTCCGGCGCCGTGGTCGGTGTCATCGCGGGCGGCATGGCCGTTTCAACGCTTGACGGTAATGCGTCGACGACAGTGACGGGCACTACGAAAGTGAAGGCCACCAACGGCGTCAACGTCGGGGTTTTGGGAGGAGGTGCGGCTCTGACGACGGAATTGCAGGGAATTCCGTCGCGATTGTTGGGTAGTTCCGGAGCTGGCATTGAAACGATTCTCCAGGCTTTTGTCGGCGAAGACCGCTACGTAAGTGGCGGCAAGGCGACCGCAAATTCCGGCAACGTAGAAATGTCCTTCACCGACGAGTCCGTGAGCGTTGCCGTAGCGGGTGGCGGCCTGGGCGTTGCCTGGTCGGGCGGCGGAGAGGGAAGTTCTTCGGAAGTTTCCGTCAATACGGGCGATGTGGACATCACGCTCGGCGGTCCGGGAGTGGTCGAAGATTTGAAGGATGATCTTCACGGCATTGCCGTCGATTTGATCGGATCCTTGTCTTCTGCGCTGCAAAATCCTTCAAAGGATGCCATTCTGGCCGCCTTGCCCGAAGTTACCGACGCGATCAAGCAGTCGCAGGATCAGTTCCGCGGAGCGCACGTGGGCACGATCGGCGGCAGTATTCTGGTTGCGGGAATGCCCAGCACCAGCGCCGCGAAAGCCTTGGCCTCGGGTGAAACCGGCGATGTGACGATCGACATTGAGGGCGGCTACAACGTCGCGACGCTCGGTGGCGGCATGACGATCGCCTACGGCGTTGAAAAGGCGGCTGGTACGAGCGCAACGTCCACCGTTCAATCGTCCGAAATCAATATTTCGGGAGGTGACAGCGTTCTCACCATGGCGGGCGGCTTCGCCTATGCCACGGGGTCAAACGGTATTGAATCCACCGTAGAGTCCGTTTCCACCGTGAAGAGCGGAGCGATCGACATGTCTGACGGCACCGCCGACGGCCTTTTCGGCGGAGGCTTGGCGATTGACGACACGGCGGCGGCCCGGACCAATGCGACCGCAGAAACCACGACCGTCTCGATCTCCGTGTCGGGCGGCACCGTCAATGTGGCCAACGTAGCTCCGTTGTTCGATATCGGCGAACCCGGCGCGGACGGCGGCAATCCTTCGAGTCGTTCCTACGTTTATGAAACGGCGGACTTGGTGCAGGCGGTGGGTGTCGCGATCACGGGCGGCGGCATTGCCACGGGCGGCGGCGCTTCGGCACATACCGAGCAGGCCACGATTAACCTCAAGGGCGGTACGATCGACGGCAACGTTCTGGGCGGCGGCTTGGCGACGCTTGGCGGTAAAGCAGCGGTTGAGAACGTCGAGATCACCGTGGCGGGCGCAGAAGTGAAGGGCGACATATATGCCGGCGGTGCCGCGGGAAGCGAACAAAATCAACTGTTTGACGCTTCCTATCAGAGTCCTTCGTCTACGGTCGGCAAAGCAGAAGTTCGACTCGACTCGGGCACCGTGACCGGTGACCTCTATGCAGGAGGCTACGTCTATCAAGATGCGACGGACGCGGTTGCTACGGTCAAGGATTCGACCGTCATCATTTCTTCGACGGACGTCTTCCAGGGAAAGCGCATCGACGGCAACGGAGCCGGCTCCGTCGTTACGGATGAAGAGGGGGTCGGTACTGCCGAGCTCATTCTGTCGGGCGGCGACTTCGACTTCTTCCGTGAAAGCGCGGGGGATCCCGCGCAAGGTGCGAACACTGTGATCGCGGCATTCGATGCGGTGGATGTCACGGGTTCGCTCACGGGCGTCAATTATGAGTTCGGAGACAAGTCGACCACCGTCTTCACGGGCGGTCCGAGTCAGATCGTCTTTACAGATGCAACGCTGACCGGAAGGACCGCACAGGTCGGCTCAAACGACAAGGCGGGTTTCCTTGGCGCGACCGACGCCAATGCGAACGGTCTCGGCTACAGCGTCGTGAAGGGCGCGATGGGATTTGGTTCGGACGACGTTGCGCAGAAGGCGGCCGACGCCTACGCTGAAGTCGGTTCGGATGCCGTGCTCTATGTCACGGGAGAAGTTGATCTCACGAACGTCGACGTCCTTGTGGGATCTGCGACCGGCACGGGCGTACAAATCGGGGAAAACGGCATCCTCATTGCCGATGCGAGCGGTGAGACGAAGGTAACGGGTGACGTCACGCTCTCCGAAAAGGGCGTCTATTTTGACAACGTCGGCGTAGACCTTGCCGAAGGCGCCACGGAACAGACGGTGACCTTCGGTTCGACGCTGGGCGACGCTGCTACGTCTTGGGACAACGTCCTCTGGACGATGGATAAGAGCGCCGACGGCAAGACCTTCACGTTCAAGGCTGAAAACACTCTCGGCCTCGACGGCGACGTCTACGGCTTCTACAACGGTCTGGGCTCGGACGATCCGCTTCGCACGCTGATCGACTCGAGCAGCTACCGCGGTGAAGAAAGTCTGCGTGCCGGCATGAACCTCGCCGCAGCCGCGGGCGTTCAGGCGGCCGCAATCGAAGGCGTCAATCAGGGCATCGACGCTGCCTCCCGCCGCGCGAGCCTGCAGCGCACCTACAAGGACGGCGTGGAAGGCTTCGCGGAAGTGACCGGCATCTATTCGAAGATGGGAGGTTCCGGCGACATGAACGAGATCAAGCTCGAAATGGGCGGTCTCGTCGCGGGTGCCGACTACACGACGGGCGACTGGACCTTCGGCGGTCTCGTCAATGCCGGCACCGGCACGGTTCGCGGGCAGGGCGACAACGGGGGCGTGAAGAACGAAGTCGACTACTACGGCTTTGAACTATACGGCGCGAAGCGATTCGGTGACTTCAACCTCGTGGGTCAGATGGGCTATCTCGCCACGACGAACGATCTTTCGGACGGCCATCTCGGCGCGCAGGTCGACGACCTCGACGCCGACGTCTGGACGCTCGGCGTGCGCGGAGAAATGAAGCACGCCCTTTCGGCCAAGTGCTTCGTCGTTCCGTACGTCGGTCTCAACTACCTGCGCGTCGGTACCGACGGCTACACGACGAATCAGGGCACGAAGGTCGACTCGGCCGACCAGAACCTCTTCACGATGCCGATCGGCGCCGTATTCCAGGGTACGATCGCTTCAGCGAGCGGTTGGAACTGGACGCCTTCCGTCGACGTTGCCTACGTGGGCTCCTTCGGTGACCGCGAGGTGGACGTCGATACGACGAGCGTGACCGGGACGGTGGGCGCCGTTTCCATGGACGTCTGGTCCGAAAGCGTCTTCCGCGCCCGCGTGGGTCTCGAAGCCTCGAAGGGGAACTTCGGGATCGGCGTGATCGCCGGCGGCTCGGCGGGATCGGACGACGCCTCGGGCTTCTTCGGACAGATCCGAGCCCGTTACGCGTTCTAATCGTTGGGTGTGAGACATTTCCTCGGACGGCGAAGACCGACGGGTTCCAACCGTTCCGAGGGGCCTTGTCGTAAGCACCCTATCGGGTCAATATCCAAAAACGAAAGGAGGGCGCGAGCCCTCTTTTCGTTGATGATCCATCCTGCGTCCTTGCGCCGTCTCCGTCATGCTTCGCATTCAACGACTCATGTGTCGCACATCTCTACCGTTCGGAGGAGCGACGTGACGCGTGCCTCCCTCCCTGGAAACAGACCGAAGATGACTGAAGAAGGCGGTTCTCTCGCCCGCGCACGCTCGTACCATTCCCGTTAAGAGCTTCCTTCAAGGTTTCGCAAAATTCCTTCGTTGGACCAGTCAAGTTTGCGCTCGTGCGTTGAACGATTTGTTGTATTGCGTTTTGATATACAATCGATCTGAGCGTTCATGCCGAAAAGGAGTTTTGTTATGAGTGTGGCGATTTCCGTCCGTCTTCCCGAGTTCACCGCCAGACGGCTTGACGAATTGGCCAAAACAAGCCATTTGTCCAAAACAGACCTGATCATTCAAGGGGTGGAATCCATCCTCGCGTCGCAGCTCGATCGCAAGATCACGTATTTGTCTGACAAGCAGTTTGATGAGGTCTTGGATTTTTTGAATCAACCGACGCCAACCGACGTTCAAGAGAAACTTGCCGAAACGATGAATATGCCCTATCCCTGGAGCCGTAAGTGACAAATCTGGAAGGCATCTGTCCGCTTTCCGCTACGGGCGAAGAACAATTGCGCGGCTTTGACTGCGGAAAGCTTTCACTCAAAGCTTGGCTTCAGGAAAAAGCCCGCAACAACGAAGCTAACGGCGGATGCCGCACGTTTATTCTGTTGGCGAGAGACGGTTCTGTCGCTGGGTATTATTCTTTGGCTAACCACTGTTTGGCTCACGAGGGAGCTCGAGCCGTACTTCGCCGCAACATGCCGGATCCCATTCCCGCCGTTTTATTGGGGCGTTTGGCTGTTTCCAAAAATCTTCAGGGACTTGGCATCGGACGCTCTCTTTTGCGCCACGCGATTGAAAACGCCCGTCGAGCGTCGGAAATAACGGCGGCGGCGCTCCTTCTTACAGAGCCAATTGATGAGGCCGCCTGTCGCTTTTACTTGGCTTGCGGTTTTGCCCGTGTGGGCAATTCTCTGCCTTTTCTGGGTATCCGCCTGCATTGACAACCACTTCTCGGGTTTTTTGAGACGGTTGGAATTGCCGTGTCTCACAGGATCATGTGTGCCCCTGACGGGGCGCTTGCCCGTGATGACGAAAACGAAAAAAATCCAACTGGAACTCGCAAGCTTCCCGCACGAGAACGGCGCAGTGCGTTCAAGTGACGGGCGGGAAAACTTTGCATGTTTCCGGGAATCGATTCAGGGGCGTCGAAATCGGAGAGTCACGACGAGTCCGCCCCCGGGGCGGTTCGCGAGCGAAAGCGCCGCGCCGTTCAACTGCGCCATGTTTCTGGCGATCGCAAGACCGAGTCCCGTGCCGCCCGAAGCGCGGTTTCGAGAGCCCTCCACCCGGAAATAGGGTTCGAACACCTTCTCGAGCAGTTCTTCCGGAATCCCGGGGCCCCGATCGGACACCGTCACGACGAGCGCTTCTTTTTCCGCGGTCAGCCGAATCTCGGCCGAGCCTGCATAGGCGCAGGCGTTCGTGAGAAGGTTTTCCATACAGCGTTTGAGACACAAAGGTCTTGCCGGCAGAACGCCCGTTTGGGGATTCGCTTCCAGTGCGGAATCGCATTCGAAGGTCACGGCGCGCCCGAGGTCCGCGTAGTCGTCCGCTAGGCTCTGCAGGAAGGACGGGAGGTCGACCTTCGTCATCGGTTCTTCGGTGCGAAGACTCCTGGCGAATTCGAGTCCCTGCGTCAGAATCGCGTTCATGCCCCTTGGCCGTTTCGGCGAGCTGATTGCGAAGCGTTTCGGGTTCGACCCGCGCGAGACGCAGCTGCAGTTTCGTGAGCGGCGTTCTCAAGTTATGGGCGGGCGCAGCGATCATGCGGTTTCGTTCGTCCAAGTGGCCCCGAATTTGTTCGCGCATGCGGTTGAAGGCGTTGGCGGCGCTCCGCAGCTCCCGGGGACCCTCTTCGGGGAGGGCGGGGCTCTCCTGCGGCGCCGCGCCGAAGGCTTTCGCGGCGCTGCAGAGCCGATCGATCGGTTTGGTCACGCGCTTGAGCAGGTAAACGAGCGGAACGAGAAGAACGATGGCTTCCAAAAACACAAAGAGGCGCTGCGACCAGACCATCAGGCGGTCGTCCGCTTCGACGGGAAAGAGAATCGTGAGCCACGTGCCGTCCTCGAGTGCAACCGCCGCTTCCATGGGCGGCGCGTGAAGCGGAAAAAGGGCGTCGGACTCTTCGCCGCGCACGAGCACTTCGGGTGATGCGCCTCCTGCGGCGAGCGCTTCTTCGAGGGCTTTGAGAGGTTTTGCGAGAATGGGGCCGGGCGCGGGCCAGCCGGGGCGGGTCCGAACGATCGTCACGCGTTCGCTCGAGTGTCCGAGTGCGGGATTGCCGTGGGCGGCGTTCAGCGTTTCGGCCCGCAGGTCCGCGGGAATCGATTCAAAGAGCGCCCGATAGGAGACGACGTGTCCGATCCGCGCCGCCTCGAGCTGCACGCCGCAGACGACGAGAAAGTTCGCGATCTGCAGGAGCGCGAGCCCCGCAACGAGCACAAAGAGGATCTGTCCGAAGATCGAGTCGGGCAAAAGGGCGGAGAGCTTCTTCTTGATGTTGCCGAAGAAGGAGGAAGACGGGCGGACGGCGTCGGTCACGGGACCTCCTTTTCCACGGGCACTGCGAGCATGTAGCCGTCGCCGCGCTCAACACCGGAACTACGCCGGAAGAAATGCGGGACTACCTCGCCGAAATCGAGCGGGCGGCCGGGGCCGGGCAGGCCGAGGTCGCCCGGGGCGTTCTCGAGAACATCCTCGCAAAGCGCAGGCCGTCCTGACGCCAAGATTGACGTCAACGGGCAGAAAACCGATCGGATCGGACGATTTTTCCCCCAACGGTTTTCTTAGCCTGATCACAGGTACACAACGGACGGTTCGCACGGCACTCGAGTGCGGTGCGAATCGAAAATCAAAAGGAGAAAAATCATGCTGACTCGTCGTAATTTCCTCGCCTCCGTCGCGACCGTGGCGGGAGGTCTGCAGGCGGCCTCGCTCAAGGCCGCCGAAGCGCCCGTTCAGGGCGCCGGCGCCGCCGGCACGGGCCGCGCCAAGGTCTACTTCACGAAGGACCTCTCCGCAGCGGGTCTTCTGAAGCTCTACAAGCTCGTGAACGGCGATATCACCGGCCGCACGGCGCTCAAGCTTCATACGGGCGAACCGAACGGTCCCAACATCATTCCCCGCGAATGGGTGAAGGCCTTCCAGGCGGAAGTTCCCTCCACGATCGTGGAATGCAACGTTTTCTACGCGAGTCCCCGTCAGACGACGGCGGGCCACCGCGAAGTCCTGAAGACGAACGGCTGGACCTTCTCGCCCGTCGACATCATGGATGAAGACGGAGACGTGGCGCTTCCGATCAAGGGCGGCAAGTGGCTCAAAGAAGTGCACGTCGGCAAGCACCTTCTCAACTACGACTCCATGATCGTTCTCACACACTTCAAGGGCCACACGATGGGCGGCTTCGGCGGGTGCCTCAAGAACGTCGCCATCGGCTGCGCCTCGGGCGCTCAGGGGAAGCGCGAACTTCACCGCGAAGGGAACAACGACTGGGCGGGCGGTCCGCACTTCATGGAACGCATGGTCGAAGGCGGCAAGGCCGTGACGGACCATTTCGGCAAGCACATCACGTATCTTTCCGTCATGCGCCGCATGTCGGTCGACTGCGACTGCGTCGGCACGAGCGCCGCGGAACCGACGGCCCACGACATCGGGATTCTCGCCTCGACCGACATTCTCGCAATCGACAAGGCGGCGATCGACCTCGTTTATGCGCTCCCCGAAAAGGAACGTCACGATTTGGTCGAGCGCATCGAATCGCGCAGCGGTCTGCGCCAGCTCTCCTACATGCGCGAACTTCACATGGGGTCGGACCAGTACGACCTGATCGAAGTTTGAGCGTGACCGGAAACGCACATCCCTCGGAGGGATGACGGACGGGCGCCTTCGGGGAAACTCGGCGGCGCCCGTTTTGTAGTGAGAGACAAGGAGTGAGACGAAGGGGAGCATAGTCGGATAGACTCTTGACACGATGTGTTACCTTCATTTGGGCGAAGGTCCTACCAACACTTCAAATGCTTTTCTCCCGTTGCGTGCGCTCCGCTTCCTCTCGCTGAGGAGGGGATGGCGCAGAAGAGTTTAGATAGTCGCTTATCGAACCGAACTCGTCTTCTTGTGTCACAATGGTTCGTTGTCGTACGGTTTTAGGATGCAATCACGATGATGGAAAACGTTTTGCCTTTACCTGTAGGGCTTTCGGATTTTAGGGCTTTGCGTAGGGCTGGAAGAATTTATGTTGACAAAACGGAGCCCATTGCAAGACTGGCGAGAATCGAAGGGAGTTTTTTCCTTGCGAGACCGCGACGTTTTGGAAAATCAGTTCTGATTTCTACGTTAGCGACGCTTTTCCGGGATGGGCTTAAACATTTTCAAGGGCTCTATATTGAGAATGTCTGGAAAGATACGACCTATCAGGTCGTTTGTATGGATTTTTCAGAAATTAAACAATTCGATGATGTAGAAACTTTCCAGGCTAAATTTTATCAACAGATTTCCATTCTTTTCGGTGATGTTGGATTCCAGCCTTCGGGGCGCTACGATCTTCTCATAGAGTTTTCTCGGTGGCTTTCCTCTTTGGAGACGCTTAGTCTGGTGATTCTTATCGATGAATACGACGCGCCTCTCACGAGTTGTCTTGATAAACCAGAACTTTTTGAAAAAGTGCGCTCGACGATGAGCGAGTTCTTTATGGTACTCAAGTCGAAGGGAGGTTGTCTGCGTTTTCTCTTTATGACCGGTATTACAAAGTTTAGTAATACGAGTATTTTCTCTGCCTTCAATAATCTTCAGGATATTTCACTGGATCCTGCCTATGGGACTATTCTGGGATTGACGGATGAGGAAATTAGGTCGAATTTCTGGGTGTATCTCGAAAACGCGGCAAACGTGCTTCAGATGCCTTTTGAAGAGATGATGAGAGCACTTAAAGCAAACTACGATGGTTTTTCTTTCGATCAAGAAGCTTCAACTCACGTTTATTCTCCTTGGTCAGTCTTCAATTTTTTGAACAACCCTAAACTGGGATTTCAAGATTATTGGTTCGAAAGTGGTGGACAGCCCACGGTATTGCTCCGTTATCTGAAACGCCATTCTCTGCAGTCACCTACTGCCTACGGGCAGCCGATACGCTATTCGATTACGGGACTTAAGGCACCGCGACAGTACAGTGAAATTGAGCCGGAGGCACTTCTTGTTCAGGCGGGATACCTCACGATTCGTTCGGTGGAAAAGAACGGCGACGTTGTACTCGGCTATCCGAACGAGGAAGTTGCCATTTCTATGGCTAAACTTTATGCCGGCGAAATTGCTAAAAGTGGATCGTCGGTATTGGAAGAAGCTGAAAAAATTAGAAAGCTACTCTCCTATGGTTCACCTGAAGAAATTGTGGAAGCCTTCAATGAAGTCTTCGATGGTTTCGATTATGCGCATTACCCCGTTCGAGATGAAGCTTCATGTCGAGCATTGTTGCAGTTGATGATGCGTGAAGCATCCTTACGTCCGAGGATAGAGGTGCATAACGCCAAGGGTCGCAGTGATCTGGAAGTGGTTGTAGACAACCGTTACTGGGTCTTTGAGCTGAAGTACGTGGCAAAGAACTCTGAAGCGCCCGTAAGTCTCGAAAAGGCGATTTCACAGATGAGAGATCGTCGTTACGGGGTTTGGCATGCTCAGGGGAAAGATCTTGTGCGTTTGGCTCTTGTTTTCAGTGAAGAAGAGCGCGCGTTTGTCGCTTGGTACATGCTTGATGATTGATGATGTCTGTAGGGGGAGCTACGGAGTTGCTACGTTTCAAGGTTTGAGACAGACCGAATGCCGCAGGGACGACTTCGGGATCGCCCCCGCCCCGTGGGGACTGCCGTTTCGGATCTGCAGTTGCCGCACACGCCCCGGCATCGCCGAAGAAGGTTCGCCCCAGTAGTGAAGGTCAAAGGGCCAGCCCGCGGCTATCCCCGCCCCAAAGGCGTTGGAAAGCGCGTTGTAGCGGCCCTTGAGCGACACGGTCTGGAGAATCGCCACGCTCGGAAGTTCGGCCCCGAGTTCCCGGCAACGGGCTTCGTGCGTCGAGTAGTCGATCGGCGTTTCCGAGGGTTTCGTAAAGCGCGAGAGCGGGCCCTTGCCGAATGCGAGCTTCGCGCAGGCGCTTCCCCGAACGCCGTTGGTCATGACGGAGGCGCAGACCGTCACCGTGCGCTCACCGAGAATGTCGGTGAGTTGCGTCTCGACGGTGCCGTTTCCGTCCGTCTTCGTCCAAAGCCCCTCGACGGGAGAGCTGCGCCCGGCCACGGGCGCATGCCAGGCGAGCCCCGAGGCGGCGGCTTCGAAGCCCGCCGCCACCGCGCCCCGATTTTCGGCGGATTGAACTTCCCACACGACGTCGAGGTTCACGCCTTTTCTCTGTTCATTCGTGAGCCCCGGCACGCGCGCGAGCGCTTCTTCCGCTTCGAGAGGGACAACGGCCCGCAGGCGGCAGACGCCGTAGCCCGTCGATCGGAAGTCCTGCGCCCTGGCGCAGTCGGCCGTGATCTTGAGCGGTACCTTGACGGCGTTGCCCAGGGGCATGGCGAAAACCATCCCGGAAAAGACTGCGAAAAGCGAAGAGAGGAGGGCGCCCGCGAGGAGGCGTCGGGAAAAAGTCGGCATGGAGATTTCTTCTCGGGTGAAGGTTCCGGGGAAGGCGCATCCCGTTTCTTTGTGACGGAAAGTGGCGAAGCGCACCGAGGATCTTTGGGGCGGGTAGACTTTCAGATGGCGCTCTTCTTTCGCAAGAGTTTGCCCCAAACACCTTTTCATTGGATTACGCATGCACATTCTTCTCATTGAAGACGATCCCTTCATCGCGCGGGCCGTGAGTGCCGCTCTGGAAAGCGAAGCGCACGTCGTCACCTACGCGCCGACCGGTCCCGAGGGCCTGGCGGCTCTGCGCGTGCACGACGTCGACGCCGTGCTTTTGGACCTGGGGCTTCCCGGGATGGACGGCATCGACGTGCTCAAGAACATCCGCGCCATGCCTGTGCCCAAGGGAAGTCTTCCGGTGCTGATCGTCACCGCCCGCGAAGCGCTTGAGAGCCGCCTCGAAGGCTTGGACGCCGGGGCGGACGACTATGTCTTGAAACCCTTCCACATGTCGGAACTGATCGCCCGACTTCGCGCCGTGGCGCGCCGCAAGGGTCCGATCGCGGGGGACGTTTTGCGCGCGGGAAACATTTCGCTCAATACCGTGACGCACGCCGTCACCGTGGGTGGCGACGTCGTGACGCTCTCGAAGCGCGAGTATGCGCTCCTGGCTGCGCTTCTCGTTCGGCCGGGCGCCGTGCTCTCAAAGCGCGCTCTCGAAGAAAAGCTTTACGCCCCCGGGGACGAACCGGAAGGGAACGCCGTTGAGTACCTCATCCACGCGCTTCGCAAGAAGATCGGAAGCGACGCGATCGAGAACATTCGGGGCCTCGGCTGGCGAGTTCGGGAGAAGGCGTCGTGATCTTTGAGAACGTTTTGAAAAAGGCCTTTCCACCGGGCGGCTCCGTGCTTTTGCGCACGGTCGCGGCGCTCGTAACGGCGCTCTTTGTCTTTACGGCGGCGACCGCCTACATCACCTACCGCAACACCAAGGCGGACGCGCTTGCGTCGCAGGACGTGGAGCTCGCGGAAGTGGCGTCGTCGCTTGCTCGAGCCGACGTCGTGAACCGCATTCCCGGGGCGCTTACGATGGCGCCCGAAACCTTCGAGCGCGCGCTCGAAGACGAAATGAAGAGCGGTCCGCAGGACGGCCCCGAGTGGCACGGTCGCGGCCGCATGCACCGCGGCATGGGCATGGGACGTCACCGCCACATGCGCGACGGCAACTGTCCCTGGAGCGGCACGGCCGAGTGCTTGATCGCGGACGTTTCGCCCGACGGAGAACGGATGTCGATTCCCGCGGGTCGGGACGTGCTCGTGCGCATGCGTCATACGGGCGGTCAGGCGGAAGTTGCTCGCTTTGACGACGCCGTGAAGGGCGGCTTTTCGAACGTTTCGATCAACGGCAACGAACACCGTCTCTGCCTCATTTTCCTCCCGGACGGGAGCTATACGGCCGTGGCCGACCCCATGTCCGTAATCGAAGAAGAGGCGCAGGCGAGGGCCTATGCTTCGGTGACGCCGCTTCTCATTTTGCTTCCGATTCTCTTGGGCGTCGTGGCGGGCGTTCTGTGGCTCACCTTCCGGCCCCTGCAGCGCGCGGCCGAAGAAGTGCGAAACCGCGATGAAAACCGCTGGACGCCGCTACCAACCGAGAAAGTCCCTGCGGAAACGCGTCCCTTCGTCGAGGCCGTGAACGACCTCCTTGCGCGCGTCGAGGCGGCCCGCGTGCGGGAACTTCGCTTTTCCGCCGATGCCGCGCATGAACTGCGCTCGCCCCTGACGTCGCTCACGATCGAAGCGGAGCACCTTGCCAAACTGCCTCTGCCGGACGAAGCCAAACCCGTCGTCGCGAACCTCACGCAGGGGTTGGAGCGGGCCGTACATCAGCTCTCGCAGCTTCTGCATTTTGCCCGCGCGCAGGCCGGCGAAGCCGACGCGCCCAACGCCGGGAGCGAATCCTGGTACCTCTCGGAATTGATCGGTCGGCTCGTGGAGCCTCTTCTTGACGCGGCCGACAAAAAGGGAATCGAATGGCTGGTTTCGGGCGTGGAGGGCGACGGTACGAAGGAAGCGCCGGTCGAAGGGATTTCTTCTTCGGCGCTCGAAGCGATTCTCCGGAATCTCCTGGAAAACGCCGTCCGATATTCGCCCGAAAACGGCCGCGTTGCGGTAAGGGTCGAGCGCGGAGCCGACGCTCTGGTGCTCTCCGTCACGAACGACGGACCGGGGATTCCCGAGTCGGAGAGGACGCGCGTGTTCGATCCCTTCTACCGCATTCCGGGAACGGGCGTGGCGGGGACGGGTCTGGGACTGGCGATCGTGAAGAATTATGCCGACCGTCTCGGGGCCGTCGTGACGCTCGAAGACGCACATCCCCACGCCGCAGACGGGCGGGGGCTTACCGTCACCGTGCGCGTTCCGACGGGACGCGGCAAGACGGCGTAAGGCCGTGTTCTCCGAGGCGACGCGATCGGCGGACGTTCGCAGACGGGGTCGCGGACGCCCGAACTTTTCGATTCCGTGTGAGCTTTCGGAACGTGCGAAAATGGTCAAGGCTCGACGCTCGAGCGAAAAAATGGAGAAAAGCAAATGGACGCTATGGAGAATCTGCTCACGCGGCGCAGTTGCCGCGCCTACAAAGACGAACCCGTCTCGGACGACGCGATCTACAACATCGTCCGCGCGGGGCTCTACGCCCCGAGCGGCATGGGCCGCCAGTCCGCAATCGTCGTCGTGGTGACCGACAAGGCGGTTCGAGATCAGCTCTCCCGCATGAACGCCGAAATCGCCGGCATGAAGGAGGGCGACCCCTTCTACGGAGCGCCTGTCGTGCTCGTGGTGCTCGCCGATCGAACGGTCCCGACCCATGTCGAGGACGGCGCGCTCATGATGGGCAATCTTTTGAACGCCGCCCATGCGGAGGGGCTCGGATCCTGCTGGATCCACCGCGCCCGGGAAGAATTCGAGTCGCCCGAAGGCAAGGCGCTTCTCGAAAAGCTCGGCGTCAAGGGCGACTACGTCGGGATCGGTCACGCGATCCTCGGCGTTCCCGCCGCGGCTCCGGGCGAGGCGCCCGCTCATCGGGAAGGACGCGTCTTCCGGATTTGAAGCGTCTCGGGGCGCGCACCCGGGCGTGCGCAGAGAAAGACGGACGGTTTCCAAGAGGGGCCGTCCGTTTTTTGTCGGCGGCTCGCCGAACCGGAACTCCGGTTGATCGATGCGGCCCCGTCGGGACGGACAGCGAAGAAGTCGATGGGGGGCGGAAGCCTCAGAGGAGAAGTTTGACGAAAATTAAGGGAAAACCCAATTTTATTTTTCATGAACCGAGTGAACGGTCGGTTATCGCAAGGACTTTGGAAAAAATGCAACTTTCTTTTTCGCATCGTGTTTTATGGAGAAAAGTGCTTGATCGAGAACGAAATTGCACGGAAATCCATTGTGACGCATTGAAATAAAGGGAGTAGTACGAAAGTATGAGGATTAGAGGGTAAACCCTCAGGTTAATATTTTTCTTTCTAAGACCGAAATTTTTTCCTTTCTCGAAGAGGAAATCGATATAGTCGGTTCGTCCGCGGGTATATTTTTCGCGCGATACACAATAACCCTTATATCCACCGTTCCCTCGACGGGACTTCTGACATTGGAGAGAAAAATGTTCACCCCCCTTCGTCATGCCCTTTCTCTTGCCGTCGGATCGGCGTTGGCCGTGTCGGCGAGCGGCGCGCTCGCCGGTCCGTACCAGTCCGTTTTCGGAGAGATGTATACGCAGTACTTCGGCGGGGTCGGCGCGGCCGGCGCCGCATACGACGGTACGCAGGACATTCTGAACTGGAAGCCGACGGAAATCACTCTGCCCAACGACACGAAGGTTTGGACGAATCTCCGTACGATCTACCTCACGACGGGCCTGGATCCGCTCAACAGCTACTCTTCGGTGAACGGCAAGGTTCATGTCTCGTTTTCCGGATTGAACCTCGTCAACGACAAGGGTTCGAAGCCCTACAAGATCACGATGAGCGACAGCAGCGCCGACAAGTCGCCCGTGCGCGACATGAGTCTGACGTTTGATAACAGCGTCGTCAAGCGCTGGAACATCGTCGTTGAAGAACCTACCTACCGCGAGTATTTCGGCATTCCGGAGGGGGAAAGTTCGACCGAACACTCGATTACGTTTGTCAATTCCGAGTTCACGGGGGACATCGTTCACAATTCCAAGGATGCGGGGTTGATGAAGGACTTCGCCCTCGTGTCGAATAAGGGCAACCAACTCGAACTCCATCTCTTCGGTTCGAAGTGGACCGGTGCGACTTATTCGACGGTCGGCACCAAGCAGGAACGCGACGAAACGCTCAAGCACCGCACGAACCTGCTCCTCGCCGATAACTCGCACTGGGCCGTCACCGACGACTCCTTCGTGACGACGCTCAAGGCGGACTCCGACTCCGACGTTGAAATCCTCGCCGGAACGGCGGAAAAACAGACGAAGCTCTCGATCGACAAACTCGACTCGGGTGTGCGCGTGAATGTGAACGACAACACGTCGCTCACGGTGGGCAAAACGGCCGAACCCGCCGTTGCGGTATTGGCGGACGACGTGCCCAAGACTTATGAGCTCGACGTGCGCTTCAAGGGCTTGGAAAACGCCGACGTTGTGGTTCAGGCCGACAACGTTTCGACGAAGCTCGTCGCGTCGGCAAATCTCCGTGACGGCCATGACGACGACACGATCATCCGCGCCATGGCGAAGGCCGTCGATACGAAGGAAGAGACCGTCCGTTTCGAACTCGAACAGGGCTTGTTCTCGGACGGCGTGTCGGGGACCGTGAGCCATGATGAGGGGGACGGTACGCTTCAGGTGAACAAGACGAACCGGACGACCAATGAGAACGCGCTCGCCGTTGCCGATACGGGTTCGATCCTCTTCATGCAGTGGCGGGCCGAAACGGACGACGTCATGCAGCGAATGGGCGACGTCCGCTCAAGCGGCAAAACGGGCCTCTGGGTTCGTCACTACGGCGGCCGCAGCGAATTCGGGAGCAGCGACTACGACTATCTCGCCCTTCAGATGGGTGCCGACCGTCTCGTCTACGACGGCGACGTCAAGGTGCTCGCGGGCGCGGCCTTCTCCTACACGGACGGCGACGCCAAGTACTCGACGGGTACGTCCGACGCCAAGAGCTACGCCTTCACCGCCTACGGCGAACTTCTGACGCAGAGCGGCTCCTTCCTCACCGCGGCGCTCAAGTACGGGGCGCTTCGCAACGAAGTCGAACTCTCGAAGACGATCGACGGGGAATTCCGCGCCGACGCCTGGGCCTTCTCGGTCGAAACGGGTCACCGCTTTGCGCTCGCGAAGAGCTTCTTCGTCGAACCGCACGTGGGGCTCACCTACGCCAAGGTCAACGGCGACAGCTTCCGCGTGGGCGACAACGCTTCGGTGAAGCAGGACGACTTCGACTCCTTGGTGGGTGGCGTGGGGCTCACCCTGGGCTTCTCTTGCCCGAACGACCGCGGCGACGTCTATCTGCGTCTGGACCAGAAGTACGACTTCCAGGGCGAAACCTCGACGGGCTTTTATTCGAACGGCCGTGAAGTCAACCGATTCGACAAGGATCTGGGCGGCTCCTGGTTCGAAATCGGTCTCGGCGCCAAGGCCCGCCTGACGGAGAGCCTCACGGGCTACGCCGAATTCGAGACGGCGCACTCGGGCGAAGTGGAAACGCCCTTCCGCTGGAACCTCGGTCTGCGCTACACCTTCTGATCGCGGCGTGAGCCCGCCTTCGGGCGGGCGCCGCCCGACGCCACCCCCGAATCGACCCGCCGTCGGTGAACTGTCCCCAGAAAGCGAGACACTTTCTGGGGACACTTTTATGGGCAAGAA
>OGIO01001316.1_pt1 | contig 21415 bp, 14 predicted proteins | sample 1571841 | NCBI WGS metagenome assembly OGIO01 (sample SAMEA2582111, study PRJEB24529) | metagenome | biome: Human gut stool | place: China | collected 2011
AGTATTTATCCAAATGATAATCTTGCTTTACAGTAATATGTGCATTAGAATCTACTGAAAAACAACGAATCAATCTAACGTCGGAATATCCCCATATATAAACATCATTTCCCGGAGCTTCTACAAACATAGGCAAGATAAACTCACCGGGACCTTTTCCTTTTATCCCAAAACTTTTACAGTACTGCAAATCAGGTAAAGCATACAAATAAACCATAGAATCCGATCGGGTACTGATCATGAACAAATAATTCCCTTTCTTTATCATAAAATCGGCCAAAAGAATCTCGTCGATCTTAACCGATATCATTTCTAAATTCTTCTCATTTGTAAAAGAATAAAACTCTTTATGCGTACAAGCTATGGCCAGCACCACACCCAAAAACAGACAAAACAGATTTCTCATAGAGATACAAATAAATGAGGGGGTGATCAAAAAAATTTGACACCCCTTAAAATCAACGAGGACAATAATCTTTATCAGCAACCTCCCGGGCCAATACAGCATCACAACTTCCACAATAAGTGTAATGAGCAGGCCTACCAGCCCCATTCATCGAAACAGTCCTCCAACAAGTGATCCCACTTCCAGATTCCCCACGAGCTAATGCCTCCATATTAGCAAAAGCTAAAAAGTCAGCAGTATGCTCATTCACACTCTAATTACTTCCAATAATACCAATTCCCATAATTAACACTGAAACACAAATAACATTAGTCTTCTTTTCATTTAATAAAATTTATAATTAATAAAACAAAGATAATAAATTCAAAAAGAAAAATCAAATCAAAATTTTCATAAGTAGTCTTCGAATTTATCTTCAGTCCAACTTTCCAATCGCTTTCAGGTATTGGGATACACTCAGGTGTAACAAGGCTTTCGCATCGATCCACTGGCTCCAGGTTTCTTGCCACTGTGCCTGTGCTTCCAGCAAGGCAGTGAGGTTTTCCATACCCACCTGATACTGGTCATTGCTGATTTTCAGGTTTTCCTTTGCCTGCGACAGGGCATTCCGGGCCATCTCTACCCGTTTTTGGGCATCTGTAACAGAAAACCGGGCGGAAGTAATTTGCAGACGCATCAAATCCGTTGTTTTTTCAAGATTCAGACGGCTGATTTCTTCCTCCATCCGGGCGGATCTTACTTTATTTTTCCCTTCTCCCCAATGGAATACGGGAATTTTCACTGCTGCCATAGCCGAGAAAGTAGCACTTGCCTCATCATCTCCATTCAATTGCAATCCTCCTCCATAGCCATAACCGGCGGTCACTCCGATCTGAGGTAAAAAATCAGCCCGTGTCAAATCGACTTGTTTTTTCCTGAGGTCTACTTCCTGAGCCAACATCGTATAATCGGGGCGCTGTTCCACAGAAGTATCCAAAGCCCAGATGCGAGGATCTATCTTATCTGTCAAAGAATCTTGCAGGTGTAATTCCGTTTGCAGATTGAGGCCGACCAACCGGCATAGATTCATGCTCGCCAACACCTGTCCGTTCTGTGCTTTCTGCAACATCAAGCCAGCCTCATTGTAGCGGACCTGGGCTTTCAGTACATCGTTGGGTGTAGCCATTCCGACCACCTGAGCATCCCGCAGGTTTTGCAGGAGTTCTTTCACGACCTGTCTGTACTTCTCGGCAGCGGACACCTGCTCGCCGACTCTCAACAGTTGCCAATAAGCTTCGTCTGTCGCTACCACGATTTCAGAACGGCTCAACCGGATATTCTCGACAGCGATGTCCTCTCCCAATTGTGCCATCCGATGTGCAGCCCGGACTTTACCTCCCAGATAGACCGGTTGTTCGAGCTGAGCCCCAGCCATATAAACCCCTCTCAACTTCAATTGTAAACGGATATCCGGTAAAAAAGCATATTCATTGAAAACCGGATTGCCATCACTTCCAATCACCGGTTTCTGGGTTGCGGGATCGATCATTACATTCGGTTCCAATTGCCCATTCTCTCCCGGTTTATAAGTGGGAAGATATCCTCCTTTCAATTTATAATTATATTTTTTCTGATTATAAAATCCGACTCCGACAGCAGACAATTTAGGCAAATAATCCGCCCGGTAGGATTTGGTATCGAACATAGCCTTCCGGTGTTGCCGGTCGGCGATTTCCATCTCCTTACTATTGCGAATAGCCATTTCCCGGCATAACTGTAAATCCAGCTCCACCTGAGCCGATAAAACTCCAGGAAAAAAGATCAAAATCATTAAAAGTGCCTTCATATTACCTCCAATTGATTCGTATTTGTTGTTGTTGCTGTTGTTCTTCTTCTCCGTGTTTAGCAGGACGGATACGGAAAAATAAAGAATATAATATCGGTAAAATCACCAGAGTAATGATTGTTCCGATAAACAGTCCTCCCATAATCGTAACCGCCAAAGCCCCGAACATATCGTCGTTCACCAAAGGGATCATTCCCAAAATAGTCGTCATCGCCGCCAGGAATACCGGACGTAAACGGGAGGTAGAAGCATCTACCAAAGCCAGAAAAGGATCTTTCCCGGAACGGATTTGAATATCGACTTCATCTACCAAAACTACCCCATTCTTAATCATCATGCCGACCAATCCCAAGGCCCCGACAATCGCCACAAAACCAAATTCTTTACCGGCGATCAGCATTCCGGCCACCACTCCCGTAATGGCCAACGGTAAACACAACAAGATCATCAGTGGCTTACGGAAATCTTTAAACAGAGCGATCAATATAGCCAATATGAGCACGATAGCGATCGGTACATTTTTAAACAAATAAAACTGTGACTGCGTACTTGCCAGGTATTCGCCTTGCCAGGCTGTAGTATAACCAGGAGGAATATCCAATGCCTCGATTTTCGGAAGCAAGCTATTTCTGGCTGCGGTAGTCGTATATCCGGGAGCGTTATTACATTGTACAGCAATAGAACGCTGTCCGTTATAACGACGTACGACCGGTACTTCCCAGCCGACTTCCACTCCACTACTAGCCTGGTTGAGCGGTACTGAACCGATCAATCGTTTTAATACATCATCGGTACCGATCATTCCGGTCATCAACTCTTTCACTGTACCGAGGCCTATTCCATTCGTCGAAGGAACCATACTCCAAACCGGGACATTACCGATCTGCCCGGGTCGTTGTCCCTGATCGTTCACACTTTTCAGATAGATCGGTAAAGGATGTTCGCCCTCATAATAAGAACCGATCGGCAAGCCGTCGGTAGCAGCCAGTACGGCCAACCCGACATCTTCCCGGCTCAGGTTTACATCCCGGGCAGTCTGCTGTTGATAATCCACCCGCATCGCCGGAGTCTCCGGGCCCCAATTATTGGTTACCAGCATTACCGATGAATCTGCCCGCATGATCCCTTCAACCTGTGCACAGAGTGATTTTAATACTGCCGGATCGGGACCTGAAATCATAAACTGAATCGGGAAATCCATATACATCAGGTTGTACTGTTTCATCCGCACATATGCCTGCGGATAATGAGAAGAAAGATAAGCCTGCAATTCATTCAAATGTTCCTTCAGAGCCGCCGGCGAAGTAAAATCAACGATCAGTTCCCCATAACTTAAAGCGGGCTCGGCCACCGTACGGACCAGATTATAACGCGAGGGAGTTCCACCCAAACTTGTGGTTACGGCGGTGATTTCAGGCCGACTCATCAAATATTTTTCCATACTGGCCAAATCTTTTTCGACAGTCTCAGGATTGGTACCGAAAGGCATTTTATATTCGATATACAATTGATTATAACTCAAGTCGGGAAAAAATCCCTGTTTTATAAACCGATAACCGTAAACACTAAAAACCAGTAAAATCACAGTAGCTACAATCCAGATCCAACGATAGTGGATGGCAAAACGGAGAAGTCGCTGATATTGCCGGTAAATTCTGCCATTGAACGGATTATCGGGTTCTCCCGGTTCGACCACTTTGGGTTTAAAAGCCCGGTCGGCCTGGATCGGAACATAAGCCAGCGCCAATATCCAGCTCAGCCATAGCGATACAGCCAATACGATAAAAAGGTCACGGACATATTCGCCGGTTGTATCGGGCGACATATAGATCGGTAAAAAAGTCAGGATACCGATCGTAGTAGCCCCCAACAATGCCCAAGCCGTTTTCTTCGTGATATTGACCAAAGCATCCGGCTTGGGAATCCCCCGTTTCATATCCACCATAATCCCGTCGGTAATAACGATGGCATTATCGACCAGCATTCCCATAGCTACAATAAACGATGCCAGGGATACCCTTTGTAAAGTGCCGTGCATCATATGTAAAATCACAAAAGAACCCAAAACAACTACCACCAATCCGATCCCGATTATATAACCACTACGGAATCCCATGGCTAACATCACCACGATGATCACAATCAATACAGATTCGATCAGGTTGACCATAAATACACTGATCGCATCTTTTACCCGGGTAGGCTGAAAAAATACTTTCTCGAAATTTATACCGGCAGGAATGATATTTTGCTTCAGTTCGTCCAATTTTTGATCGATTACTTTTCCCAACTGGATGATATTTCCCCCTTTTTGCATCGCTATCGATATAGCGATAGCCGGCAGCGTATCATATTTCAATCCCTCTTGCTGAGGCTGAACGTACCCTTTGGTAATATCGGCCACGTCTCCCAAACGGATATCGTCTTCTTCGTGTCCCCGGATCAGGAGATTACGGATATCTTCAATTCCATTGAAATCGCCGTCTATTCCTACGCGTACTCTTTTTTCCCCACTGTTATAGTAACCGGAATAGACCGTTGCATTTTGTCCGCGGAGGGTGAGGATGATCTCGGCAGGATGAACCCCCAAATTGGCCATTTTCGATTCCTGAATATCGATATCGATACAGGCCGGCCGTTCTCCATATATGTCGACACTGCTCACCCCGTCGATATCCAGCACAGTACGTCTTACCAACTGGGCATAGTCCATCATTTTCTGATAATCGAAGCCATCCGATGTCATTGCATAAAACATCCCGTATACATCGCCGAAATCGTCCATGACCGTCGAAGGCTGGGCACCGGCCGGTAACTGAGCTTGTACGTTCGCCACTTTACGGCGCAGGATATCCCAATTCTGCTGTAATTCTGCTAATGGTACCGTACTGCTCAATTCGACCAGAATAAGTGAGATATCGTCCATAGAACGCGATTCTACATGATCCAGGTCTCCCATAGAACGGATCGATTTCTCGAGTACATCGGTCACCTCCAATTCCACCTGCCAGGCAGATGCACCGGGGAAAGTAGTTACGACCATAGCTTGTTTCACCGTAATGGCCGGGTCTTCTAATTTACTCATGGTAAAGAAGGAATAAATTCCTCCGACTACCAATACAAAAACAAAAAAATAAACCAGCGCCTTATTTTTTAAAGCATATTCTGTAAAGTTCATAATTTAAGATTTTCCTATTTAGTCCTATACCGGTCTGAAAGCCCGACATTCCTATTTACATTACAACAGCCCTCCAACATTCGAAGCCGGGACGGGAGGTAAAAGTTTTACTTTCTGCCCTTCCTTCAAATCATTGACACCGGCAGAAATCACCGTTTGCCCTTTCCTCAAAGCAGATCTCACAATTGCTTCTCCATCTTTTGTCAGGCGTTCTACGGCGACACTCACCGGTTCGATCGTTTCGTCCTGCTCATTATACAACCAGACAAACGACTGTCCGTCTTTCATAAACAAGGCCGAGACAGGAACAATACTCATCGCTTCTGAAGAGGGCTTAAATCCGATTGTAACGGAGACACTCATACCTGGCGCCAGAACCGGATTCCGTTTTAAACGGAAACGAGCTGTAAACAACTGGTTGTAATTTGCCCCCTGAGTGATGTCGAGCAGTTCCAAAGGCAGAATCGAATCGGGACAAACATCGGCATTCGCGTGGAAAGTCATAAAATCCTCACGCCGGATAAAATCTCCGGAAGGGATATTGACGTCCACTTCAAAATAATCGTTATCGATCATCGATACCACCGGAGTACCCTGATTCACAATCTCAGGAGCGTTGAAGTACTTATTTTGTACATAACCATCGAAGGGAGCTTTCAAACGGGTATCGTTCAATGCATTCCGGTGTGCATTATATAAAGCGGTCACCCTTTTACGTGCAGCGACGGCTTTATCGTACTCATTCACCGAAACACTTCCACGGCGATACAACTCTATAATCCGGTCTGCTTCGCCTTTCACCTGGGTATATTCGGCCTGAGTAGCATTAAATTGAATCTGATAATCCCGGGGATCCAATTCGGCCAATAATTGTCCTTTTTTCACATATTGTCCTTCGTTTACATAAATTTTACGGATAGGTCCGGCTACCCGGAAGGCCAGTTTCACATTCGATGCAGCCTGAATTTTTCCAGGATAAGTGACAGAAGTCATCCCATCATGTCCATTCACGGGAGCTGTCTTTACTAATTGCGGAATATCTACCTGAACCTGCTTATTCCGACAAGATCCTAAAATCCCTATCGATGCTGCTATGCAACCCCATACCAGCCATTTCATCTTCATAATTCTATTCCTACTTTTTCTCATCGTATCTGACATTTATTTATTATATACTGAATATTAAAGTCTTAATATATACTTACGACATCGAATATATGTTTCACGAAGTAGGTGGAATTTGAAAACTAATTTTATTTCTTTCCCATCGGTAAGTTAAAAAAACAAAAACTGTTCAAATCTCTTAATTTTCAGATCTCATTTTTCACAAAAGTTTCTCATAACTGGCCAACTTTCGTATATTTGTGAACTAAAAGAGAAAAAAAGCATTAACAGTATCTCATACTGATCTAAACAACTATGCCCGAAAAAAAGAAACAGGAACTGAAGGACAGAGCTCCTATAGTTGCTGCTTATCTGCGGGTGAGCACAGATAAGCAAACCATTCTGAATCAGAAAAGCGAGGTAATTAATTTCTGCCATCGGCAAGAACTGAAAATTACCATGTGGTGTACAGAAACCGTGAGTGGAACAAAAAAAGAAAGTGAGAGAGAATTAGGAATACTGCTCAAAAAACTGCAAAAAGGTGATGTCTTGATAATTACCGAAGTTTCCCGGCTAAGCCGGAAAATGATGAATATCATGAACATTATTCATCAATCGATTGAAAAAGGGATCACCATTCACAGTATTAAGGAAGGATATAAATTCGATTCTTCTATCAACAGTCAGGTACTCGCTTTCGCTTTTGGTCTATGTGCTGAAATCGAACGTACGTTGATTTCTCAGCGTACACGCGAAGCTCTGGCACGCCGCAGAGCCCAAGGAATAAAGTTAGGACGTCCCAAAGGCAGTCTGCGGGCCGGTAAGTTATTCGAACATGAACAAGAAATCAAAGATTTAAGGACCGAAGGTTTCTCGTTTCAGAAAATTGCAATGCGCTATAAAGTCTCTCCGGAAACGGTACGGCTGTTTTACCTGCGTACGTTATTGAAAAAACCGAAAAAAACACCGGAAGAAGAAATCCAGGAGCAAAATCCTATAGAAAAACCGGAGACTTAGTCGCTAAGTCTTCCGGTAGATTTCAAATAATAGGTTTCATTCACACGAAGTTCAGCCTTAGCCTCTATCCAATCACTCCAAGCCTTCTGCCATTGTGCCTGTGCTTCCATGTAATTGGTAAGGGTCTCCATTCCTACTTCAAAACGATTCTTACTCACCTGCAGGTTTTCTTCGGCCTGAGAAAGTGACCGTCGTGTGAGCCGAACCCGGGTAGCAGCATCTTCGACATTATAGCGGGCCCGGGCCACTTCGAGCTGCATCATCTGCTCGGTTTCTTCTTTTTTCAAACGCACCATCTCTTCTTCGGCTTTCATGGCTTTGACTTTATTACGTCCTTCTCCCCAATGATAAATAGGTATTTTCAACGAAGCCAAAGCTGCAAAAGAAGCGATACCGTCCGATTTGCCGTTTAACGTAATCCCGTCACTATATCCATACGAAGCAGAGACTCCCAATTGAGGCAAAAAATCCGAACGCGTCAAGGCTACTTCTTTTTCTTTCAGTTCGATTTGCCGTTCCAACATATTGTATTCGGGACGGCCGGTGATATTATCCCCTTCTTCCCACAGGCCGGAAACGATACCTTCTCCGAGGCTATCCCTGACCGTCAGCTCACTCATCAGATCAACCCCGACAATCCGGCAAAGATTCATTCCCGACAAAGCCAGACCGTTCTGTGCCTTTTGTACCATCAATTCCGCCTCATTTTGTTTAACCTGCGCTTTCAGCAGATCGTTCTGTGCGGCCATCCCCGTCCGATAAGCATCTTCCAGATTACGCACCAATTCTTTCACAACTTCGAGGTATTTTCCGGCAGCTTTGACCTGTTCACAGACTTTCAGATATTGCCAATAAGCCGCATCTGCTTCGGCAAGTACTTCCGCCTGATTATATTTCACATTCAGGTCTGCAATTTCTTTACCTATCGAAGCCATGCGAAAAGCAGAACGCACTTTCCCCCCCATATAAAGAGGCTGTTCCAACATCACTCCTACCGTGTAAGCATTTTCAATACCCAAAGCCAGGTCGATATCCGGCATAAATGCATATTGTTTGAACAGGGGTATCCCATCGGCTCCCAATACAGGTTTGCCTTCGGGCATATACAAACTATTCAGCGGCACTGCCTGTCCGACATCGTTCACATCGTATACCGGCAGATACCCCCCGTCGATATCGAATTTCATCTTCTTGTGTACATAGGCATATAAACCTGTAGCCGAAAGTTTAGGTAGGAAATTAGCCCGGTAAGCTTTTTTGTCAAAACCGGCTTTTTGACCTTGTTGTTCTGCCGATTGCAATTTTTTACTATTTTCTACCGCCATTTTCCGGCATTTCTGTAAATCGAGCTCGACTATCTGAGCCGGACAAACTCCGGAAAAGAATAAAACTGTCAGGATTAATAGCGTTGTTTTCATCATTCGTCGATCATTCATTAGCCAATTGTTCATTATCGCTTTTATGCAAAGCTCCGACCTTATCTTCCTTTTCGATGGGAAAGAATAAAGCATACAATACAGGTATAAACACCAAAGTGATCACCGTACCTACCAGCAATCCGCCCATTATAGTGACCGCCAGAGAACCGAACAAGTCGTCGCCCAGCAAAGGAATCATCCCCAGGATAGTCGTTAAAGAAGCCATCATTACCGGCCGGAAACGCGAAGACGACGAATCCAGTAAAGCCACTAACCTCCCTTTGCCGGAAGCAATCTGCAAAGTGATCTCATCCAGCAATACCACTCCATTTTTAATCATCATACCTATCAATCCCAAGGCCCCCACAATAGCGACAAAACCGAAATCTTTTCCACTGATCAGCATCCCGAAGACAATGCCGATAGCTGCCAGCGGCAAACAAAGGAAAATAATCGTAGGTTTACGGAAATCTTTAAACAGCATGATCAAAATAACAATTATCATAACAATAGCCCAGGGCACATTTTTAAAAAGATACCGCATGGCTTCGCTACTCGCTTTGTGTTCGCCCAGCCATTGTTTCGTATATCCCTCAGGCAAGGTGATCGTATCGACGAGCGGGATCAACTTGCCCCGTACACTCTCGGCGGTATATCCCTGCGCATTGTTACAACGTGCTTTTATGGCCCGTTGTCCATTATACCTCCAAACGACAGGATCTTCCCACTCGATTTTCACTCCCCGGGTAGCCTGTGACAACGGAGTAGAACCGACCACTTCCGACAAAAGGTCTTCTTTCTTGACAGTTCCCATCAAAAGCCCTTTTATCGTCTCGCCATCCAAACCGGTAAGCGAAGGCAGGACGCTCCAAACCGGAATATTTTCCAGCGCAGCAGTTTCTTCTCCTTCATTATCTACGCTTTTGATATAAATAGGCATAGCTGTGGTTCCTTCGTAGTAAGAGCCTACAGGTAATCCATCGGTAGCCGAGAGCAGAGATAAGCCGACATCCGTACGGGATAAACCGGCTTGCCGGGCGATCGGCTGGTAATAATCGACCATCAATACCGGCGCTTCGGGCTCCCAGTTATTCGTTACCAAAGTAGCCGTCGGTTCATCGTTCATGATCTGTTCAGCCTGAGCCGACAAGCTCTTCAATACAGCCGGATCGGGTCCGCAAAACATCAACTCGACCGGGAAATCCTCATACATCAGATTATAACGCTTGATCCGCACATAAGCATCCGGATAATGTTCTGTGAGATATTGCTGTAGCCCGGGAATCGAACTTTTCAGGGCATCGGCATCCGTATAGTCGACGATCAATTCACCGTACGACATCGCCGGCAAAGCAATCGAGCGGACCAGATTGTAGCGCGAAGGCGTACCGCCGAAACTCGAAGTCACATGTGTAATATCCGGGCGGGAAAGTAAATAAGCCTCGATTTTTGCAATATCTCCCTGGACGGCTTCCAAAGTCCCCCCTTCAGGCACTTTATATTCGATATACAACTGGGTGTAACTCAAATCCGGGAAGAATCCCTGCGGAATATATTGGAAACACCAGGCACTCAAAGCCAATAAGATGACAACCGCTCCTACAGCAAATTTCTTATGATAGAGCATATAGGTCAGGAATTTCCTGAACCACCGATACATCCCGCTATCGTATAATTGTTCCTCACTCAAATGCTCATTTTTCACTTTTAAGGAATAATCGGCATGGATCGGAATCTGTGTCAGAGCCAAAATCCAGCTCAATAATAACGACACCGCCAGAACGATAAACAAATCCCGCACATATTCCCCCACCGTATCGGGCGACATAAAAATCGGGAAGAAAGCCAGTATGGCGATCAAAGTAGCTCCCAACAGGGGCATAGCTGTCTTTTTAGCAATATTGGTCAAAGCGGCAGGCTTAGGGATACCCCGTTTTAAATCCACCAGGATTCCGTCGACAATCACAATCGCATTATCCACCAGCATCCCCATCGCAACGATCAAAGCCGCCAGGGAAACCCGCTGTAAAGTTCCATCGAGTAAATACAGAATCACGAAAGCCCCCAAAACGATAATGACCAGACCGGTACCGATAATCACACCGCTCCGGAATCCCATCGTCAGCATCAATACCAGAATCACCACCAGCACCGACTCCACCAGATTGATCATAAAAGTACCGATAGCCTCCCTCACCCGATCGGGTTGGAAAAATACCTTTTGAAAATCGATGCCGACAGGTATACGGGAAGATTTCAATTGCTCTAAACGAGCATCCACCTTTTCGCCCAAAGTCACAATATTCCCTCCTTTTTCCATAGAGATCGATATCCCTAGTGCACGAACAGTATCATAACGCATCTCATTCCGGGAAGGATCCTGATATCCCCGTGTGACCGAAGCCACATCCCGCAATCGCAGCTGATCGTTTTCATGTCCCTGAATCAACAGGTTTTCGATATCACGGATCGATTCGTAACTATCGTCTACGCCTATCCTCAATCTACTCTTTCCCGTCTTGAAATATCCCGAATAAACCGTTTTATTCTGGTTGTTCAAGGTAGCTAAAATCTCGGCGGGATGTACACCCAGATTAGCCATTTTGTCCTGTATGATATCTATATTGATACAAGGTTTTCGGTCGCCATAAATATCCACCCGTCTCACTCCCGGTATATCCTGTAACTCACGCTTCACCAGATTGGCATACTCAACCATTTCTTCGTCGGCGATGCCATCGGTAGTCATGGCATAGAACATGCCGTATACATCCCCGAAATCATCTTTTACCACAGGAGTCACACATCCGTCGGGCAGTTGTGAAGCTGCATTCGTCACCCGCCGCCGTAAGATATCCCACTTTTGTTCCAATTCGGCAGGGGGAACCGTACTCTCCAACTCGACCGTAATAATAGACAGATCAGCCATCGATTTCGACTCCACACTGGCAATATCTCCCATCGCCCGGATTTCTTTCTCGAGCACATCCGTTACTTCCAATTCCACTTTATGAGCCGAAGCTCCGGGATAGACAGTCACGACCAGAGCTTGTTTTACCTTGATCTCCGGATCTTCCAGTTTACTCATAGAGACAAACGAAAAGATTCCGCCAACAACAAGCACTGCAATCAGAAATTTGACCAGTGCCCTATTATTCAATGCATATTCAGCAAGATTCATTCCAATCAGAATTAATAAAAGACAACAGTTTCAGGCCGGATCGACCGTTTACAGCAAACCACCGATATTCGTATCGGCAACAGGCTTCAACCTCTCGACTTCCATACCCTCTTTCAGTTTATGTACACCGGCAGTGACTACGATTTCACCACTTTGCAGGCCTTCGTCCAAAACCACTCTGCCTTCTTTCAATATTTGCCGGATTTTAACCTGTCTTTGAGTCACTTTTTTATCCGCCGGCCGATACACCCATACCGACGATTTTTCCTTGTCCTGAAAAATAGCACTCAATGGAACCACTGTCAAATTGTCGCCTCCCGCTTCATAATCGATCGTTACATTCACACTCATACCTGCCGCCAAAGGAATAGCAGGATCAGGAGTCAACCGCAAACGCATCTGATAAAGCTGATTCAGATTAGCCTTTTTCGTCACATCGATCAATTCCAACGGAAAAACCCGATCCGGAAAGACATCGGCAACTGCCGTAAACCGGTTAAAAAGGTGACGACGGACATAATCGCTGGAAGGCACATCGATTTCTACCTCGAAATAACGGGTATCGATCATCGATATAACCGGCATTCCGGCAGCCACCGTTTCGTCGGTATCGAAATATTTCTTCTGGATATACCCATCGAAAGGAGCGACAAGCCGGGTATCTTTCAAAGCATTTTTATGCGCATTATATTTAGAGGTGATTTGCTGCAAACCATACACCGCTTTATCGTAATCATTTTCAGGTACACTTTTACGGTTATACAGTTCTATCACCCGTTCAGCCTCGGATTTAATCTGTTTGTATTCGGCTTCGGTAGCTTTATACTGCAATTCATAATCCCGCGGGTCGATCTCTGCAATCACTTCTCCTTTACGCACAAAACTACCCACCTGCACCGGAATCCGGATGATCGGTCCGGCTACCCGAAATGCCAGATCTACGTCGGCCGCAGCCTTAACACGCCCCGGATAGGTCACTTGTAATTCGTTCTCATAATTTTTTACTGTCTCGGTCTTCACCATCAAGACCTGCTTTTCATTGGTTTCCGACGAACGACAAGCAGAAAATCCAAGGATAATTCCCACCACAGGGAATAAATAATGTCTGATCATAGTACACACCTATTAATTATTCGTTTACGAACGTACTTTACGACTTTTAACAATTTCTCTATAATACAATAAACATGCCAAAATAAAATAAATAATCGCTAAAATCCAGAGATTTAGATACTCCGGCAACACCTCTCCAAGGGTAGCCCCCATATTGTTCATTTTTACGAACCCGTCGATTCCGTGAGTAGAAGGAAAAATTTTCGACAGGGCGATCCAATAACCGGCAATCCCCTCCTTCGGCCACGAAATACCCGAAATAAACATGAGCGGCACCGAGGTAAAGACAAACAATAAAAAAGGCTGTTCCCGCTCCCTACTTAAAAAAGAAGCTGCAATAGCAAAAAAGACACAAGCCAACAAAAAGGGGAACAGGAATAACATCAATTCCGATTTAGCGCCGATTTGAGTTAAACTAAAGATCCGGGGTACAATAAAGAACACCCAAAATCCCATCACAAAATAAATCAATGCAAATGGAAGTACCCATGATACAATGAATTCCACAATCACGGAATTCGTACTCTCATCATTCACCTTCCAGTCGACATCTGAAGCTTCCAGTTCTTCCTGAAGCTTATCCCCACTCAGTACCATGGTCCAGTAGGCAAATTTCTCACCTGTCAGGGTATACCGTTCTTCTTTCGGATAAATGAGAATCATTCCCTTGGAACTTACTTCTACTTCATCAACTTCACCCTTCTCAAGCATGGACAGGAACTTGCTGTACTTTATCTCCTTGCGTGAGGTACTCTGTACAACCGAGCTGAACATGGTAACTAACATCAGTGTTGCCAGAAGTGCAACAACAATGGTTATCACTTTCTGTTTATTTTTCTTATTCTTGTTATTGTCATCACCATCTTTTAATGGCTGATTTTCATTATTATTTTCCATTCTGTCCTCTTTCCGTATTAAATTTGCAAGCCTGTAAAGCTATACTTATATAGTATACTGTTAGTTTTCACATAAATCAATAATGATATTGTGATTTTTTTGTTAAATGATTATTTTCAAGATTTTTAAAATTTCTATTGGATTATTTTTCTTTCCGTTGTATAATAATATCTTAAAAGGCGAATTTTGTCTAAAATGTAATATTCCGATTTAAAATCACGAGGAGGATTAAAATGCCAGTTAAATATGTTTTTGTTACAGGCGGTGTTGTTTCAGGACTGGGTAAGGGTATTACCGCAGCATCTCTGGGACGTTTATTAAAAGCGCGTGGCTACAAAGTTACCATGCAGAAGTTTGACCCATATATCAATATTGACCCGGGTACGATGAACCCAATCCAGCATGGAGAAGTATTTGTAACGGATGATGGAGCCGAAACAGATCTTGACCTTGGACATTATGAAAGATTTATCGATGAAAACCTGACTAAAAATTCAAACGTAACTACCGGTAAAATCTACTGGTCCGTATTGCAGAAAGAAAGACGCGGGGATTTCGGCGGAGGAACGGTTCAGGTTATTCCACATATCACAAACGAAATCAAGAGCAGATTTCACAGAAACTTTTCCACAACGGAAACTGAGATTGCAATCATTGAAGTAGGCGGAACGGTCGGCGATATCGAAAGCCAGCCTTATCTTGAATCCATCCGTCAGTTCCAGCATGAAGTCGGACGTGAAAATGCGATCCTGATTCACGTTACCCTGATTCCTTATCTGCGTGCGTCAGGGGAAATGAAAACGAAACCTACACAGGCCAGTGTAAAGGAACTGCAGGGAATGGGTATCCAGCCGGATATCATTGTATGCCGTACCGAACTTCCGTTAGACAAGTCTTTAAAAGATAAGATTGCTTTATTCTGCAATGTGCCGAGCGATCATGTATTACAGAATCTTGATGTGGAACTTTTATACGAAGCTCCGCTTGCAATGGAAAAAGAGCATCTTGCCGAAGTTGCCTGCAAATGTCTGCAGCTTGACTGCCCGGAACCTGATTTAAAAGAATGGACCGAAATGATCGAACGTGCAAAGCATCCTAAGAAATCCGTTGATATTGCACTTGTCGGAAAATATATTTCCCTGCATGATGCCTATATCAGTGTGGTAGAAGCATTAAAACACGGCGGTATCGTCAATGATGCCGAAGTTCATATTAAATGGGTGGATTCCGAAACCGTTACTCCTGAAAATGTGGATGAAATTCTTGGACAGGTGTCCGGTATTCTTGTACCAGGCGGTTTTGGCGACAGAGGTATTGAAGGTAAGATTACTGCTATCCGCTATGCAAGAGAACATAAGATCCCATTCTTTGGCTTATGTCTGGGAATGCAGCTTTCCATCGTGGAATATGCAAGAAATGTTTTGGAATATGCAGATGCTCACAGTGTTGAACTGGATCCGCAGACCACACATCCGGTTATCCACTTAATGCCGGATCAGGATGGTATCGAAGACATCGGCGGAACTTTAAGATTAGGTTCTTATCCATGTGTTCTTGATAAGACATCCAAAGCCTATGCATTATATGGCGAAGAGACCATTCATGAACGTCACAGACATCGTTATGAAGTAAATAACGATTACCGCAAAGCCCTGATTGAACATGGTATGAAGCTTTCCGGTATTTCCCCTGACGGAAGAATTGTAGAAATGATCGAACTGGATGACCATCCATGGTTCATTGCCACACAGGCACATCCGGAATTAAAATCAAGACCAAACAGACCACATCCTTTATTCCGTGGATTTGTAAATGCAGCTGTAACATACAGTGAATCAAAATAAATTTTAACAAAATAAGAGAAGAAACTCCGGGAAAATTTCTCCCGGACTTTCTTCTCTTATTAATAATTATTGTGATATTTTTAAAGATTACCTGTACGCAGTGCTCTTGTTGCATTTAATACTGCAATTACCATAACTCCGACATCAGCAAATATCGCAATCCACATATTGGCGATACCCAGTGCTCCGAGTACCAGGCAGACAAATTTTACTGCCAGTGCAAATACAATATTTTCATATACGATACGTAATGTCTTTCTTGAGATCTTCATCGCCAGTGCTATCTTAGCGGGATCATCATCCATCAGGACAATATCTGCGGCTTCAATCGCTGCGTCCGATCCCATAGCTCCCATGGCGATTCCGATATCCGCTCTCGATAAAACCGGTGCATCATTGATTCCATCTCCAACAAATGCAAGTTTTTCCTTTGCACCTTTCATTGCAATGAGTTCCTCTATCTTCTCTACCTTGTCAGCAGGAAGGAGTTCACTGTGAACTTCATCCACACCCAGCTCTGCTGCCACACTGTCCGCTACTTTTTTCGCATCCCCCGTGAGCATCACCGTTTTCTTCACTCCTGCTTCCTTCAGCCCCTGAATCGCTGCTTTTGAGTTTTTCTTAATGACATCCGATATTAGAATATATCCTGCATATCTGCCGTCAACAGCAACATGGATTACCGTTCCTGCTTTCTCCGGCATATCTGCCTGTATCTCAATTCTCTTCATCAGCTTGCCATTTCCTGCATACACCTGATGTCCATCCACCATGGCACTCACACCGTGTCCGCTGATTTCTTCCACATCTGTTACTCTTGTATTATCTATCTTCTCTGCATATGCTTCTTTCAGGCTCTTACTGATCGGATGTGTAGAATAGCTTTCCGCATATGCCGCATAGTACAGAAGTTCCCTTTCTTCCATATTCTGAGGTCTGATATCCGTTACCTTAAACACACCTTCTGTCAGTGTTCCAGTCTTATCAAATACAATGTACTTCGACTGGGAAAGCAGTTCCAGATAGCTCGAACCCTTGACCAGAATTCCTCTTGCAGATGCACCGCCGATTCCTCCAAAAAAACTAAGTGGAATCGAGATAACCAGTGCACATGGACAGCTGATTACAAGAAATGTCAATGCACGTTCAATCCATTTTCCAAACTCTGCCGAATTTCCCATAATCAGATTTATCACGGTCGGAAGAACCGCAAGTGCAAGTGCGGAATAACAGACTGCCGGCGTATAATATTTTGCAAATCTCGTAATAAAGTTCTCAGATCTTGATTTCTTCATGCTGGAATTTTCTACCAGATCAAGAATCTTTGAAACCGTTGACTCTCCGAACTCTTTTGTGGTACGGATCTTTAACAGACCAGACAAATTCACGCATCCGCTGATAATCTCATCGCCTTCCTGTACCTCACGTGGAACACTTTCTCCTGTCAACGCACTTGTATTTAAAGTTGATTTTCCTTCCGTTACCACACCATCAATCGGCACTTTTTCTCCAGGCTGTACCACAATAACCGTTCCGGTTTCCACGTCATCCGGGTCGACCTGTTCCAGTTTTCCATCGTTTTCAATATTCGCATAATCCGGACGGATATCCATCAGAGCAGATATATTCTTACGGCTTTTTCCAACCGCATAGCTCTGGAACAGTTCTCCTATCTGATAGAAAAGCATAACCGCAACACCTTCGGCATAGTCACCCAGACAGATCGCTCCAATCGTTGCCACTGCCATCAGAAAATTCTCATCAAAGACTTCCCCATGCACAATTCCAAGAACTGCTTTTCGCAAAATATCATAACCAATTACTGCATACGGAATCAGAAACAGTACAAAGCGGATCCGTTTTTCTTCTATCGGTGCCAGCATAAATGCCGCCAGCAGTACAGCTGCTATAATAATACGATATAAAACTTTTTTCTGCTTTTTTGTCATATTCTCCTCATTTCCAGGTACTTTTCCTAGTCCATGAAAATCTCACAGTCCGGTTCTACCTTCTTGCATGCTTTTAATACATCGTTCATAACTTTTTTCTGCTCTGCACCTTCTGCAAATTCAACCTTCATCTTCTGTGTCATAAAACTTACCGTTGCATCCTGGACACCTTCTGTTTTCTTTGCTGCTTCTTCCATCTTTAATGCACATGCTGCACAATCTACTTCTATCTTATATGTCTTCTTCATAATTAATACCTTTCCTTTCTAAATCCATCAATCTTTCTGTTATTCTTCCACATGCTCCATACCCATATTAATAATATTTCTTACATGTTCATCATCCAGTGCATAAAAAATACTCTTGCCTTCCCTCCGGAACCTTACCAGCTTTGAATCCTTTAATATCCTGAGCTGATGGCTTACAGATGACTGCGTCATATTCAGCACCTGTGCAATATCATTTACACACAATTCATTTTCGGACAGCGCATACAATATCTTTATTCTGGTAGAATCCCCAAATATCTTGAACAATTCCGCCAAATCATATAATATCTCATCATCCGGCTGCTGCTCTATAATCTCCTGCAATTTTTCGTCCATTCTACTCCTTTCCTGAAAATTTATCTCGCAATTGCTTTTTGTTTTTGAATATATGTTCATTTATTCATATGTTCATAATAAACCATTTATATACATTTGTCAACACTGTTTTTTATAATATAAAAAATTTCTCACTATACAAATTCTTATGAATCATATATACTATATTAAGACTTTTTGTCATGGGATATCTGCTGAATTGCAAAAACAGATTTATTTTTTACGAGGTGAACGAGTTGAAATCCATATATATTGTATTAACAAAAACAAACACTGCATTATCAAGAGTAATCGGAGTTGTTACTTCTGATCCATATACCCATGCTTCCATCAGCATGGATAAAAAACTGGACTCTTTATATACTTTTTCCAGACTTCAGCCGGAAAAGCCCCTGCCTGCCGGATTTACCATTGAAAGTCCCTACACAGGCTATATGAGGCTGCATCCGGATACCGCCTGTGAAGTCTATGAAATGAAAATATCCAATGTTTCTTATCATAAGATAAAAAAGCAGATTCTGCATATGTCGCAGCAATCTGCAATCTACCGCTACAGTATTCTCGGAACAATATACTGTATGTTCCGCATTAAGCACAAACGTCCAAAACATTATTTCTGTTCCCAGTTTATCGGCGAACTGCTTTCCCATAGCGGTGCGGTCTGTCTTCCGAAGCACGAATCACTGATGCATCCTGCGGATTACCGGGTTATGCCGGAATGTAAGCTGCTTTACCACGGAAATATACAGGGACTTATCCGGCATTACCTGAACGAAAATTCCCGCACTTACTATTTATCATTATAAATTCCAATAAGTGCAACTCTCGACTTTACCCCGGTTTTTTCATAGATGGAAGATATATACCGCTCCAGAGTTCTCTTCGATACGCATAAATCATCTGCGATCTGCTGGACGCTGTCTTCCGTACTGACCAGACAGAAAAATGTTTCTGTCTCCCTCTCTGTAAAGGAAAATCTTTCTGCAATCTGCCGAATTCTCTTCTTCTCATCCAATTCACCAGCCGGTTTTTTATCCGGTTCCGGTATTTCCATCAGTTTCTTCTTTTCATAAGTATATGCCGTCGTAACCACACTTGCCAATACAAATAATAATATTGTAATAACGAGCATCTGTATATTAAGTTCTGATGATATCAGATTTAAAGAACCACCTGTAATTACTGCCGCAGTCAGGTTATTCACTGCCCGTCCCATACCTGCCCATAATTCCGGCAGGTGCGTATAACGGGATATCTCCATGAATGCAGTTGTAAAGAATACTGCAAAAAATCCCGCAGACATATAAAAAATAATCAATCCCATTAAAAACGGCTCTGAAAACTTTAAAGCGGCAACACACAAGGTTGACAACAGGGTAACACAATACATAACCATATTCATAAATTTCCTGTTGCCAATATCAAATAGAAATCCCGCCAGTAAACCACTGAATGCAAGTATAAATCTCGGTGCCTGTCCGATATCAACCGCTCCGGTCGCATGAACGAGTGTCACCGCATTATCAAGTGTACTGAAAATACACGTCAGCAGAACAACAAGCACTATCAGAAGGAGAACTGCTGCTGTGGAAGTTTTATTTTTACCTGTTCCTTCTCTTTTGGCTGCTTTTGCCTCCAATCCATTTCCTGCAGTATTCTCATTCTCTCTCTCATCCATCTGCTTCCCGGTTCTTATTAACAATATCTCAAGGCCAGTCAGAAACAGTATGAAAAGTATTATTTCTGCCACTTCAGATTGGATCAGTGTATTTTTTAATACCTGAAGCAATATTCCCGTCATATAGCTGACTCCAGCTATCCTCGCAAGATACCGGTCATTTTTCAGCAGGCACAATGCAAAATAGAAAACTGCACTTCCTATTATTCCAAGAAACAAAAATAAAACAAGTCCCAATGTCAAAACCATACTGGCTGAATTTCCCTGTTTCACACCAATCAGTCCTGCCGCTATTATTATGCCGTTTACAATCCATCCTGCGGTCTGATACATACCTTTACAAATCCTGCGGCAAACCGGATAAATTACAAATCCTATTGCACTTGCCCCAAGTGCATAATTTTGTGCCTTCACAGTAGTTTCTTCTGACAGTATGCCTGAAACCACATTGACATACAGATACTCGATGCCCAAAAACAGAAATGTAAAAATTCCCATTAAGAGAACTGCTTTTACATATGATATCTTTTCCTTCTCCATAAAAGTCCTTTGTCTCCTTTATCCGGTCATAATTTCTGCTGACCATTATATTATTTTTTCTTTGTATTGTCAAATCAAGCCCGGATGCCCCTTTTCCTGTTACGTCATTTTACAGGGTACATTATCATTCCTTCTGTTCTATTTTTTCCAGATATACACTATATCTTTCTTCTGCTATGTCCAGTGCATCAAAAGCTTCATCATAACTAACCCTGTGTTTCCTCATATATTTTTTCAAAAGCATAAGCTCTGTCTGTTCTGTTTTAAACAGCATAACCCGGTCCGAAAGTTTCGGACATATTTCTTTTCTTCCATTCATTCACACTTTTATATCCTGCCATACCCTGCTTCTCCTGTGTCCATTATATTCGGTTTCCTATTTACTGTCAAATCTTTTACTGTCCTGTACTTCATACTTCAAGTATATTATTTATTTCTATCTTGTTGCTATGTATTACAATGCTATTTTTGTTAATATTTATTTTTATAGTGTAAAAAACATCCAGTGAATAGATAAAATCACGATTTTCATCTATAAATAATCTATTTTTTATTGTATAATAAATTTGATATTAGGGTCAAAAGATGCCTTACGGATTGTTCCATACTTCGTACTCCCACAATCCTGCCCTATATTCGCATATCGTGAAGCTTACGCTC
>OGIO01001319.1_pt1 | contig 21385 bp, 18 predicted proteins | sample 1571841 | NCBI WGS metagenome assembly OGIO01 (sample SAMEA2582111, study PRJEB24529) | metagenome | biome: Human gut stool | place: China | collected 2011
TCTTTTGCGAACTCCTGAAGGGTTCCCTTAAGATCTGCAAACGTAACATTCTTATCAATAACAAGACCCTCGATCTGATGGAAGGAAGGTGAATGTGTTGCATCTACCTCATCAGAACGGAATACACGGCCAGGTGCGATCATACGGATCGGAAGCTTGCCTTTTTCCATCTCACGTGCCTGCACCGGTGATGTCTGGGAACGGAGCAGAATGGAATCATTGATAAAGAATGTATCCTGCTCATCTCTTGCCGGATGATCCTCCGGAATATTCAGCTTTGTAAAGTTGTAGTCCGCATACTCAATCTCCGGACCTTCCACAACCTCATAGCCCATTCCGATGAAAATACGCTCAACTTCTTCCAGAGCGATAGTATTCGGATGGCGATGACCGATCTTCGCTTTCTTTGCAGGAAGTGTTACATCAATCACTTCTGCCTTCATTTTTTCCTCACGGACCTTCTCCTCGAAATCCTTTTTGGAGGCTTCCAGAAGTTCTTCGATCTTAGCTCTTGTCTCATTGACAAGCTGACCAACCTTTGGACGTTCTTCTGGAGCAACATCCTTCATACCTTTCAATACAGCTGTTAATTCACCTTTTTTTCCAAGAAATTTAACACGCACATCATTTAATTTTTCTGGAGCATCAGAAGCCTGAATTGCTTCAATTGCTTCTTTTCTGATCTGTTCCAATCTTTCTTTCATCATTTTTCTCCTTTCAAATAAAAAAGCTCCATCCCCAAAAAGGGACGAAGCTTATATTTTACTCGCGGTACCACCCTGTTTCCCAAAGTTATAACTTTTGGACACTCTGTTTGTGTAACGTACAACTTACGGTGTTCTCTACTTTATTTTTTCAAAAACACAGCTAACGTGGGAAATTCAATTACTATCTGAACTTAAGAAAATTTTCAGCCGATGATTCTCTCTCTCTGATAGAAGATAGCTCTCTACTGTACACGGTCTTCGCTTTTATGTTCATTTTATTTTTCAAAATTACCTCTATATTTTATCATATTCATACTGTTTGTCAAGTTTGATTTTCTGATGATTCCTCTTCTTTCTCATGTGCAAACATCTTGATTGCCCTTTGTAACAGGGCATTTACTTCTCCTCCAAGCAAAATGACATACATACACATATAAAGCCAGAGCATAATTAAAATGATCATCGTAAGGCTTCCATACATTGTTGTAAATCCGGTAAATATATCAAGATAAATAGAAAATATAAACGAAATCACTTGCCATGCACAAGCTGTAAATATTGCTCCTGGCAATTGTTTCTTCATTGTTGTTTTCCCTATATTCTTTCTGTTTGGCAAATATTTATATACCATATCCCAGAATAATGTAAGAATACCTAATGTAATCAGAGTTCTGCTTCGAATAACCATATCAATTAATCTGACTAACACCGGAAAATGCTGATTTAACATAATTGCAATCCGATTACCAAACACAGATAAAGCAAGTGACAAAATAATTGCCACCAAAAATATCACTGTATACAATGATGCTCTGATTCGCAAATATACATAATTACGTGTTTCTCTACTTTCATATACGCAATTCAGTCCATTTGTAATCGACAGTACTCCTCTCCCTGCCGACCATAACGCCACTAGAACTGTGATTGGAATGATTGTGCCAGACTGGCTGTACACCTGATCCACTATAGATTCAATCAACCCTTCTACTGTCGTTGGAAATGCCTGCAGTACAGCATTCATAATATAATCCTTTGTTAATGAGGTAAATTGTACCATCGTTAACAATAATAATATGATTGGAATCATGGATAAGACGAAAAAATAAGCTGCCTGAGCAGCATAGGCTCCTGTATGATGCGAGCTCACCACATCCATAACCCGAAACGCATATCCTTTTATTCGATTAAACTTTTCTTTCATATACTTCCTCATCTATCATTACATTTTATTGTAACAACTCTAACTCTCCTCGCAGCTATGTATTTTTAATCCACACCGCATTTAATTTTAATAGAATAGCATACCCAATCAAAATATTCAAGTATATCATTTCATGGACTATTCTGTAGCTTTCTGACAGATTTTACGCCTTAAAAAGCGGGCTCAGTCAACGATGACCAAACCCGCTTTTGCTATATTCATTTAATTATAGAACTGAAATTTTGTTTATCGGTTATTGATTGCTGTAATCAATGCGTCAATCGATGCATGGATAATATCTGGATCTACTCCGGCTCCCCATGCAAGCTTGCCACTTGGAGTCTGGATTCCCACATAAGCAATTGCCTGTGAACTTGAGCTTTGTTCCAGAGCATGTTCCTGGTAAGTTACCAGTGAGAAATCTAAATTATAAGCTTTCTTTAAAGCATTACTTACTGCATCCAATCGACCATTTCCTGTTGCTTCTGTTGTAATTGTTTTTCCTTCATATGTAGAAGTAACCTGAGTTGTAATTCCATCTTTCTGTTGGAAATGTACTTCGTTGATGCTGTATGGTGATGTAATATTTTCAAATTTTTCTTTAAATAATTCAAAGATTTCTTCTGGCTGCAGTTCAGCATGCTTGTGGTCAGAAACACTCTTCGTTGCATAACTCATTGCCTCACGCATCTTTGGTGGAAGATTAAGTCCAAATCGAGTTTCCAAAATATAACCAACTCCACCTTTACCTGACTGACTGTTGATTCGTATAACATCTGCATCATAGCTTCTTCCGACATCAGTAGGATTGATTGGAAGATACGGAACTGTCCAATGATTTGGATCTTTTTCGTCAATCCATTTCATTCCTTTTGCGATCGCATCTTGATGTGAACCAGAAAATGCAGCAAACACCAATGCTCCACTATAAGGACTTCTTTCTCCTACTGTCATACCTGTATATTCTTCGTACTGTTCTACGATTCCCGGCATATCAGAAAAGTCAAGTTCCGGATCAACGCCCTGTGCATACATATTCATTGCAACTGTAATAATATCCACATTGCCTGTACGCTCACCATTTCCAAACAATGTACCTTCCACACGGTCTGCCCCTGCTAAAAGTCCAAGCTCTGTATCTGCAACTCCGCAACCTCTGTCGTTATGTGCATGCTGTGAAAGAATTACATTCTCTCTGTATTTCAAATTCTTTGACATGTATTCCACCTGACTTGCGTAAACATGTGGCAAAGATAATTGTACTGTTACCGGAATATTGATGATTGCTTTTCTTTCCGGTGTCGGCTGCCATACATCCAGCACTGCATTACATACTTCTACTGCATAATCCATCTCTGTACCTGTAAAGCTCTCTGGACTATACTCAAAATAAAGATCCTGCCCTGCTTCATCTGCCAGTCTTTTTAATAATGCAGCTCCATCAATTGCAATCTGTTTTACTTCTTCTTTTGACTTGCGGAATACTTGCTCTCTCTGTGCATAAGATGTTGAATTGTATACATGTACAATTGCTTTTTTTGCACCTTTGATTGCCTCAAATGTTTTCTTGATAATATGTTCTCTTGCCTGTGTCAACACCTGAATGGTTACATCATCCGGGATCAGATTCTGCTCAATCAAAGTACGGCAGAATTCATATTCTGTTTCAGATGCTGCCGGAAATCCGACTTCAATTTCTTTAAATCCAATCTTTACGAGTAATTTGAAGAATTCTACTTTCTGTTCAAGACTCATTGGAATCACCAATGCCTGATTGCCATCTCGTAAATCCACGCTACACCAGATTGGAGCTTTATCTACATATTCTTTTCTCGTCCAATCCAGACATTCAGTTGGCGGCATATAATACTGTCTTTTGTACTTATTGTGATTCATCATGATTCATTTCCTCCTCGTTTTACATACCATTATATTTTTTATGCAAAAGAAAAAGTCCTCCGTCTCGCAAAATATCTTTGCAAGAGACGAAAGACTGCTATTTATCAAGTCCTACGCGGTACCACTCTTATTTATGAATGTTACTTCATACACTTATCAGATACAGGCTTTGTATATTCATATACGAAGCGATATATCTACCCTAGATAACGGTTGGGTTCCGTCTGCGTCTACTCTCCTGAACTTCTCCGTTCAGAATTTGGGGCAGCCGCTCCGAGGCCAGTTCCATCTATTCTTTCAACTGCTTTTCACCAACCAGCAGCTCTCTGGATTCAGATATAAATGTAATAATCCTCTTCATAGCTTTTTTCTATTACATAGCACAAGGTTACCATTATCTGGTACTCTTGTCAATATTTTTTCTGAATTTTTATGCATTACTTATTCACCTAATATACAAAAAAGGCAGCCATTACTGACTGCCTCTTCTTTCGTATATCCCCAAAATGCCGTTCCCTGTCTTCTGACTCCTAGCTTCTGCTAGGTGGGCGTCCGCATCTGCTTTTCTGTCTTCCACTGCATAATGATGGCCTGACATATTACAGAGATTTGAGAGTCCCGTTTAAAGTAATGTAGGTTCAAAACAACAAGGTTATCGAACATCTCAGGTGATTTTTTCTCTGAGAGTATTATAACTCATTTAAATACTTTTTACAACATCAAGATATTGGAAATTGTTGCAAATTATAACCACATCAGATTAAAAATACTGTTTTTTTAATTTTGTAGTATAAACCAAAAAGCCAACAAGTACAATCAAGAATAAAATATTTGCAATTGTATCCACTATTCCAACTGGTTTGACAAATGAATTGATCATATCAATTACACCATATATTGTTGTAACTATACCAAACACAAGTACTGACGGAAGTGCCTTTTCCAGAAATGCTTTTTTATTTTTACATTTTTTTGCAACATAAGCATTTCCTAACAGAAGGATCTCATTGATCTCACCTGTTTTTTTCATTTTAATATATGCATATAATGTATATATACCACATCCTAATACGATCAGACTTACAAATCCAAATACGTCATTCATTTTTTACTCCTCTACACCGAGAATTTCTTTTACGGTCTCTTTCATTTTATCTACATCGCACTCTTTTGTATGTCTAATCTGTGCGTTGCGAATTTCTTCAATTGCATTCGGAATCGCTACTCCTGAAACCTTCTCAAGTTCGTCGATCAATGCAAATTCTTCTAATTCATCATATTTCTCATCAATTGCTGTCATTACACTTCTTGCAAATTTATAAGGGCTTGCTGTTGATGCAACCAACATCTTTTTCTGATCCTTGCTTGCATCACGATATGCTCTGCTTACATGCGCTGCAACAGCAGTATGTGTATCCATCACATATCCTGTAGACTTATAAGTTGCACCAATTGTCTCTTTTGTTTCTTCTTCTGTAGAATATCCGCCTTCGAAATCAGATAATTTTTCTTTCATCTCAGGAGTGATTTCATATACACCATCTTTTTTCAAAGCTTCCATCAACTCACTGTTTTTCTTAGCATCCTGTCCTGCAATTGTATAAATCAATCTTTCCAGATTGCTTGAAATCAAAATATCCATTGATGGTGATGAAGTCAGAACAAACTCTCTGTTTCTGTCATATTTTCCTGTTTTAAAGAAATCAAACAAAACTTTATTTTCATTAGAAGCACAGATTAATTTTGCAATCGGAACTCCCATCTGTTTTGCATAATAAGCAGCAAGAATATTTCCAAAGTTTCCTGTTGGAACTGTAACATTAATTTCTTCACCATTTTCAATTTCTTCATTTTCAAGTAGTTTTGCATAAGCATATACGTAATAAACAACCTGCGGAACCAGACGTCCGATATTGATTGAATTCGCTGATGAGAACTGATATCCTGCATCTGAGAGTTCTTTTTCTAACTCTTTATCCTCAAAAAGTGCTTTCACGCCACTCTGAGCATTGTCAAAATTACCATGAATTGCAACAACCGAAGTATTATCCCCTTTCTGTGTCACCATCTGTAATTCCTGTACTTTACTTACACCATTCTTTGGATAAAAAACAATAATTTTTGTTCCCGGTACATCTGCAAATCCGGCAAGAGCAGCTTTTCCAGTATCACCTGAAGTAGCTGTTAAAATCACAATATCTTTTGTGACATTATTTTTCTTTGCAGCTGTTGTCAACAAATGTGGCAGGATAGATAATGCCATATCTTTAAACGCAATGGTTGCTCCGTGGAACAATTCCAAGTGATATGTATCGCCTACTTTTACAAGTGGAGCAATTACTTCTGTATCGAATTTGGAATCATATGCACTATTAATACAATGTTTCAATTCTTCTTCTGTAAAATCTGTTAAGAACTGTTTCATAACAGCATACGCTGTCTCCTGATAAGACATCGTTTTCAATTCATTCATTGTCACATCTAATTTTGGCAGTTCTGTTGGCACAAATAAACCGCCATCTTCTGCAAGACCTTTTAAAATTGCCTGAGAAGCTGTTACTGTCTTATCTGCGTTTCGTGTACTCTTATATAATAAGTTCATCTTTTCATCCTCACATATTATTTTCTACTATTTGTATAGTTTACAAGTCCGCCCGCTGCGATTAATTTCTGCATAAACTCTGGGAAAGCCTGTCCCTGAAATTCTGTTCCTTTTGTACGGTTATAAATTTTTCCACTGTCAAAATCTACTTCTACTTCATCTCCGGCATCGATTCCTCTTGCTGCTTCCGGACATTCGATGATTGGAAGACCAATGTTAATTGCATTACGATAGAAAATTCTTGCAAATGTCTCTGCAATAACACAGCTTACACCTGCTGTTTTTAAACAAAGTGGAGCATGCTCTCTGGATGATCCGCAGCCAAAGTTTTTATTTGCTACGATCAAATCTCCCGGCTGTACTTTTTTTACAAAATCCGGATCGATATCTACCATTGCATGGCTTGCCAGTTCCTGTGCGTCAAATGAATTCAAATATCTTGCTGGAATAATAACATCTGTATCCACGTTATCCCCATACTTAAATACATGTCCTTTTGCTTTCATTATTTGTCACCTACTTTCTCTGGATTAGCGATGCATCCTGCAATTGCACTTGCTGCTGCAACTTCCGGTGATGCCAGATAAATCAATGAATCAACATGTCCCATTCTACCTACAAAATTACGGTTTGTTGTTGAAACACATTTCTCTCCTGCTGCCATAACTCCCATATGACCTCCCATACAAGGTCCGCAGCTTGGCGTATTCACAGCACATCCTGCATCTACAAAAATATCAAGAAGACCTTCTTTAATACATTGCTTATAAATCTTCTGTGTAGCAGGAATTACCATTACACGTACATCCGGATGAACAGTGTGTCCTTTCAAAATTGCTGCTGCTTTTCTCATATCTTCCATACGTCCATTTGTACAAGATCCGATCACTACCTGATCAATTTTAATCGGCTCCATTGCTTCAATCTCATCAATTGTCTTGGCATTTCCAGGTAAATGAGGAAACGCTACAGTCGGACGCACTTCTGCAAGGTTGATTTCAACGACCTGCTCATATTGTGCATCTTCATCTGCCGTATACACTGTATACTCTTTCTTTGTATGCTCTTTCAAATACTCTTCTGTCTTATCGTCTACAATAAAGATACCATTTTTAGCACCTGCTTCAATTGCCATGTTCGCCATTGTAAATCTGTCATCCATAGAGAGATTCTCAATCCCATCACCTACAAATTCCATTGATTTATATAAAGCTCCATCAACACCGATTTTGCCGATAATATGAATAATAATATCTTTACCGCTTACATATGGTCCTGGTTTTCCTGTTAATACAAATTTGATTGCCCCTGGTACCTTGAACCACAATTCACCTGTTGCCATACCTGTAGCAATATCTGTTGTACCCACACCTGTAGAAAATGCTCCTAATGCTCCGTATGTACATGTATGAGAATCCGCACCAATAATACATTCTCCGGCAGCCACTACACCAGCCTCAGGAAGGATTGCATGTTCAACACCAGATTTTCCTTGTTCAAAATACCATTTCAATCCCTGTTCTTTCGCAAACTCTCGGATTGCTTTTGAATTTTCTGCTGATTTAATATCTTTGTTTGGTGTAAAATGATCCGGTACAAATACAACCTTATCCTTATCAAACACATGATCTGACATCTGTTTTACGATTGGCAAAGCCATAGGTCCGGTAATATCATTTGCCATCACTACATCTAATTTTGCCATGATCAGCTGTCCTGCCTCTACAGAGTCCAACCCTGCATGTGCTGCCAGGATCTTCTGTGTCATTGTCATTCCCATCGTGACAACCTCCTTTATGCCCAATATTTTCTTTTATCTGTTTCTTTATATTTGTTAATACCTTCGGACAGATATTGCCCGAAGGTTCTTTTGTAATTATTTTGCCTGAATATACCCCTTTGCTGTCAAAGCTTCTGCACAAAGGACAGCACCACCTGCTGCACCTCTTACTGTGTTATGAGACAGTCCAACGAATTTATAATCAAACATGCTGTCTTCTCTGAGTCGACCAATTGATACGCCCATTCCATTTTCATAATTTACATCCTGTGTAACCTGTGGACGATTATCTTCTTCTAAATACTGGATAAACTGCTTTGGAGCACTTGGAAGGTTTGCTTCCTGTGGAAATCCTTTGAAATTCACAAGCTTTTCGATAAGCTGTTCTTTTGTAGGTTTCTTTTCAAAATTGATAAATACAGCTGCTGTATGTCCATTTAAAACAGGTACTCGGATACACTGACATGTAATCTTTGGAAGCTCGGCTTTCACGATCTGTCCATTCTCTACTTTTCCAAGTACACGAAGTGGCTCCTGCTCACTCTTCTCTTCTTCTCCTCCGATAAATGGAATAATATTTCCAACCATTTCCGGCCAATCCTTAAATGTCTTTCCTGCTCCTGAAATTGCCTGGTATGTTGTAGCAACAACTTCTTTTGGTCCAAATTCTTTCCATGCTGCCAGACAAGGTGCGTAACTCTGAATAGAACAGTTTGGTTTTACTGCAATAAATCCACGAGTTGTTCCAAGACGTTTTTTCTGATCTGCAATCACCTCGAAATGCTCTGCATTGATCTCAGGCACTACCATTGGTACATCTGGTGTCCAGCGATGTGCACTATTGTTTGAAACAACCGGAGTTTCTGTTTTAGCATAAGCCTCTTCAATTGCCTTGATTTCTTCTTTTGTCATATCTACTGCACTAAACACAAAATCTACTGTAGATGCAACTTTTTCTACTTCATTTACATTCAATACAACCAGTTTTTTTACTGCTTCCGGCATCGGAGTATCCATTTTCCATCTGTCTCCAACAGCATCTTCATATGTCTTTCCTGCTGAACGTGGGCTTGCTGCTACTGTTACTACCTCAAACCATGGGTGATTTTCAAGAAGAGAAATAAATCTCTGTCCTACCATTCCTGTTGCTCCTAAGATACCGACTTTTAACTTCTGTTCCATTATACATCTTCTCCTTTATCTAACTCTTCTATGATATAACTGCATTATGATTATTCTGCAATCAAATATGCTTCTTCCTGTGCAATCACTTTTTCCATTGCAGCTTTTCCAGGTGCTCCAATCGTATTTCTCATCTCAACACAGGTTTTCATACTGATTGCTTCATAAATATCTTCTTCAAATACCGGTGAAATCGCTTTGAACTCTTCCAATGACATATCATCGAGTGCAATATTCTTATCAATACAATATAACACCAGTTGACCTACAATACCATGTGCATCCCGGAATGGAACTCCATGGTTAACAAGATAATCTGCTGCATCTGTCGCGTTTGTAAAACCATTCTTAGCACTGTTTTCCATTCTTGTTTTATTGAATTTCATCGTGCGAAGCATTCCGGTAAATAATGCCAGACATCCTTTGGTTGTGTCAATCGCATCAAAAACAAATTCTTTGTCTTCCTGCATATCTTTATTATATGCCAGTGGAATTCCTTTCATCGTTGTCAACATAGACATTAATGCACCATATACTCTTCCTGTCTTACCACGAACCAGCTCTGCAATATCCGGATTCTTTTTCTGAGGCATAATACTGCTTCCTGTACTGTATGCATCATCAATATCTACAAACTGATATTCATTTGAATTCCAAATAATCACTTCTTCCGAAAATCTACTCAAATGCATCATCACAGTCGACATTGCAGACAAAAGTTCAATTAAATAATCACGATCTGCGACAGAATCCATACTATTAAGTGTCGGTCCTTCAAAATCAAGCAACGTTGCAGTATATTCACGATCTAATGGATACGTAGTTCCTGCCAGTGCCCCTGAACCTAATGGACAATAATTCATTCTTGCGTAAATATCTTTCATCCGGGAGCGATCTCTTTTAAACATTTCAAAATATGCTCCCATGTGATGTGCCAGTGTGATTGGCTGTGCTTTCTGAAGGTGGGTAAATCCAGGCATATAGGTTTCCGTATTCTCTTTCATAATTTTTAAGAGTACTTCCAATATATCCTTTAACAGCTTATCCAATTCCAGAATCTCATCTCGGGTATATAACTTCATGTCGAGTGCAACCTGATCATTTCTACTTCGCCCGGTGTGCAGCTTCTTCCCTGCATCTCCAATTCTGTCAATTAAATTTGCTTCCACAAAACTATGAATATCTTCATATTTGTCCGTAATCTCTAATGTCCCATTCTCGACATCTTGTTTGATTCCGTTTAATCCTTCAATAATCTGTTTCTTCTCATCTTCTGTCAGGATTCCCTGTTTTGCAAGCATTGTCACATGTGCAATACTTCCCCGGATATCTTGCTCATAAAACTTCTTATCAAAGGAAATGGATGCATTAAAATTGTATACCAGCTGATCCGTTTCTTTTGTAAAACGGCCACCCCATAATTGTGCCATAGCCAATTTCCTCTCTTCTTTATTGTATTACTTTGTTCTGTAAGAATAAACTCCAGTCATATTCAGACTTTCTATATCTTCAGAGCGTTACTTTTGCACATTAGTTTAACATACTAAAGTGTTAATGTCTATCTTTTTTTCTGTGAAAGTGCTAAAAAATAGATTTCACTCTGTTTTTTATTCTGACAACATAAAGAAATTGCACTTTATTTTTTGTTTTTATTTTCCGCTTCTTTTCGTTCTTTCATCGAAAATACACAGCCACAATAATCCTGTCTGTACAATCCATATTGCTCAGACAATTCAACCGAACGTTTATATCCATTTTTCTTTTTAAAATCCGACAGCAGATACTCTATTCCATATTCTTCAGCTAAAAGCATCCCTATCTCGTTTAATTTCTGGGCATTTTTTAAAGGGCTGATACTCAATGTCGTCGTAAAAAAATCATATTCCCCATTCTTTGCAATTTTAGCAGCTTCCCTCAATCTTAATTCATAACATTTGAAACATCTTTCGCCACCTTCTTTTACATTCTCCAGCCCACGTGCCATATTATAGAATTTTTCTGAATCATAATTTCCCGCAATAAATGTAACCGGATGTTTAAAACGCATTTCTGATATCAGTTTTTGCTGTTCCAGCACTCTCTTCGTATATTCACTTTCTGGATATATATTCGGATTATAATAAAATACTGTAACCTCAAAATATTGCGACAAATATTCTAAAACATAACTGCTGCATGGTGCACAGCAGCTGTGAAGAAGAAGCCGTGGCACTTTTTCTTCTTTTTTTAATTCCAGAATTAATTTATCTAATTCTTTCTGATAATTTACTTTCTGCCCTGCTTTATTGCTCACTTTCCAATTCCATACACTCACGTTTTTTATTCCTCATCTTTTCGTTTTCTATTATTCTTTTCTATCTTATATACTATCTCAATTATACACAGTTCGCAATTGTATCATCCAGCTTTTATACTTTTTTCATATACTCTTCATATTATTTTTCTTTATCTCTTGAGTCGATTCTGATACCAATTTTCCACCGCATTGATCAATGCGTATAATAACATAGAAAAAACACATAAAATACAAATGCTCATTAACAGCCAATCCATTTTAAATACCTGGCTCGAATAAATAATCAAATATCCAATTCCACTTCTCGCTGCAAGAAATTCTCCAATGATCACACCGACCAGACACAGTCCGATATTCACCTTCATATTACTGATAATTGCAGGAATTGATGACGGAAGTACAACCTTTGTCAAAGCCTGCCTTTTACTTCCATGCAGTGTATAGATAAGCCATAATTTTCCTTGGTCTACAGACTCAAACGTTGTATATAGACTCAAAACACTTCCAAATATCGCAACCGACATTCCTGCTATAATAATCGTTGTCGTATTTGCGCCCAACCACACAATCAACAGTGGAGCTAAAGCTGACTTTGGAAGACTGTTTAAAACTACAAAGTAAGGATCTAATATTTCTGATATTTTTTTGCTGTACCATAGTAATACTGCTATGCAGATACTGATTAATGTTACCAGCAAAAAACTGACTAACGTTTCATAAAATGTCGTCCACAAATGCACAAAAATAAAACCACTTAATATCATATTCCAAAAACAACAGATTACTTTAGAAGGGCTGCTGAATATAAATGAATCTATCAGACCAGTTGTTGCCGAAATTTCCCACAAAAATAAAAATATCAGCAAAATTGCAATTCTTGACACTCGTACAATCCATCTATGTTTATTCTGCTGTTTTAAATAAGTTTTCTGTCCATCAGATAATTCATTCATAACCATTTAATTCCTCCCATATTAAATTGAAATAATTCTTAAATTCTGATGCATTTCTTCGATGCATCGGTGTATCATTTTCCAATTCAAAGGAAATATCAACGATTTTAGAAATTGTAGCCGGACGTGGCGTTAAGATCAAAACCCGATCTGCCAGACTGACTGCTTCTGACAAATCATGTGTAACAAGAATCGCTGTTTTATGTTCATGTTTAAGAATCTGGCCGATATCGTTTCCCACTGTAAGACGAGTCTGGTAATCGAGTGCTGAAAATGGTTCATCCAGCAAAAGTAATTCTGGTTCCAGAACCAATGTTCTTATAAGTGCCACCCTTTGACGCATACCGCCAGACAATTGAGAAGGTCTGGAATTTTTAAATTGCTGCAGACCATATTGTTCTAATAATTCCAGTGCTTTCTTCCTTGTCTTTGCAGACAACATATGCTGAACTTCCAACCCTAATAAGACATTATGATAAACTGTACGCCATTCAAACAAATGATCGTGCTGTAACATATAGCCGATATTTGTTGTACTTTGTTTGAGATTTTTTCCATTCATTTTGATAAGCCCTTTTTCGGGCTTTAGGATTCCACAAATAATAGATAGAAGTGTTGATTTTCCACAACCGGAAGGACCGACAATCGCAATAAATTCTCCTTCTGAAACACTGAAAGAAACATCCTCTAAAGCTTTTGTCTCCCCTTCCGTTGTGTGATATGAATATGTGATGTGTTGCATTTCTAAAATCGGTTCCATTCAGCCACTCCATTTTTTCTATATTAATAGTGTATGACAGAACCTAAAATCAGTGAAAGAAACTCCTTTGTTTAAAAAATTGTTTCACTGAGATGTTTATATACCCGTTCGCAACGGATGATATCATCAATATCCACCCATTCATCCGGCTGATGTGCACATTCAAGATTTCCCGGACCATAGGACATACAATTATGATTGCCTAATTTTCCTGCTATAACAGCTGTATCTGTATATCCCGGAAATGGTGCAACCTCAGGCTCTTGGTTTGTAACAACCAGACAAGATTTTTTAAATGCTTCAAGCATCGGCGAATTATCATCTTTTTCTATGTAAGGACGATCTCCCGTAATGGTATATGTGACTGATATTCCAGGTACGACTTCTTTTGCTTTCTCAATTGCTTTTTCTAAAAGCTCTGTAGTTTTCTGCGTATTTGTCGGCGGAACCAGTCTCAGATCAATCCACAATTTGCATGCATCCGGCACAACATATGGTCGATATCCACCTTGAATCTGCCCAAATGTCACTGTCGATTTTCCAAGATCTGGATGTGTCGGAACCTGTTCCATCTCTTTATGGAATGTATGTATAATCTCCGCCATAGCTGCAATGGCATCTGCTCCCTTCCATGGCGTACTTGCATGTGCTGTATGTCCCTGCACATCCACCTCGTACCAGGTACGACCCTTATGGGCCACCTGGATCATTCCATTTGTTGGTTCTGCATCAACAACCCAGTCATCTTTTCCTACCCAGCCTGATTTAATGCATTGTTCCGATCCTCTCATAAAATCTTCTTCATCTACTGTGCAGATTAATTTTAATGTACGTTTAGGTTTTTTATGTTTTTGCTGCACTAATGTAGCCGCATGTATAAATGCTGTCGTACAACATGCAAGACCGGATTTCATATCACATGCACCTCTGCCATAAATTTTATTATCCTGTTCTAGTGCACGAAATGGTGGCAATGTCCACCCATCTCCTACAACCACCGTATCCATATGGCAAATAAATATAAGAGCCGGTAATGTTTGATCTGTTCCTAAAAGCTCTGCACATAAATTAAATCTGCCCGGCAACACTTCCTCTTCTTTTAATTCTAATCCCGGTAATTTCAATAGTTCTTTCAGATAATCCTTGATTTCTCTCTCATATGTCCCCGGATCTGTACTTTCAATCTGAACAAGTTCTTTTGTTAATTGAACTGCCTGAATCTGTTTCATTTTACTTCCTCCCATTGAACGCCCTATTTTTATGTTCATAAGATAACTATAGAATCTTAAATAATAAAAGGCAAGAGGTTTTATCAAAATGCTGCTTGCTCATCTATCACCATGCAATTTACTACCAACCTTTCCGGTGTCACTTCGTATCCGATACAAGTTGCCAATGTCACGATCTGACCTTCTGACCCTTCCCACTGTTTTTGGAAAATATCATTCGTATTTTCACAAACAAATACATTTTCTATTTGAAGTTTTTTTGTTTTGGAAGGAGTATACAAATATAATTCACGATTGGATTCTGCAAATACACTATCCTGAAACTCGTTTAATCTTCCGAACATCTGCCCAGATGCGGTATTATGTCCAAACAGACAGATATGTTTATCTGTCAACATATCGTCTGTATATGCCCATGTAAAAATAGAACCAAGCGGACTATATTCTCCTTCGAAATTTCTCGTCAAATATATTGTATCATTTTCTCCTTTTAAAACCGGCGCATCTACTTCAATCTGAGGAATATAAAGCCATCCCACAATATCTTTGTTGATTTTTTTCAATGCTGCAAAATCTACACTTCTTCTCATAGGGCTTTCCGGTAATCCTGTATCAATTACATTTTGAACAATCTCTTCTTTTTTTATCATCTCTTCTATATACGGCTGATATTCCTTCACCGCAATGCTAAAAAATAAAAGACCACCGACAAATAAAATACCGATTATACTCATTGTAATTTTATTCCTCATTTTTCCTTTCTTTTCTCCATTCAACAGCTACAACAGTTCCTGCTGAGATAAAACACATTCCTACTATAGCCCATTTCCATGCGCTTGTTTCCAATCCTGTCTGCGGTGCCATATCCTTTCCGACCTTTTCCATCGGTACATGCTTTGGCGACACCTTTATTTCATAAGACATTTTTCCTTCTGTTTCATCCCAACTTGGCAATGCTACGAGCATCGGAGTAATCAAATCATATTCATTGCTTTTTTCTGCCTGTATAAAATAAATTCCTTCTTCTAATTGCTCAAACACAACTTTTCCTGTTGCATCTGTTTGGATTCTTTGTTCCGGCTCTACTCCAAATTCTTCCAGACGTTTGGATACACGATCCAACTCTAAAGATGTTTTTATGTTATTTAAATCAATTCCTGCCAAATCATAAATTGGAAGTATTTTATACTCTCCATTTTCAATATCTCCGATTTTTGTACACCCAAGAATAATTCCTTCTTTTTTCATGTTTTTCCAATCTTCCGGCAATGTCATCTGTATCATTCCTGTCTGCTCTTGCTCAAATGCCGCCAATACCGGAAACGACTGAAATACTGCAAACAGCATCACAATTCCTGCCCATAATATTTTTCTTTTGTGTTTCATCTGTTCTTCTCCCTCCTCTTTCTTCTCCTCTGTCTTCGATATGTCTGTATTCTATTTTTAATTTCTATTACTACTATACTGACCACAAATAGGATGGGAAATACTGTAACTATGATTTCCCGTACAGAAGGAAGCTGTGGTTTAATTTTTATATATTCTTTTTCTTTGTAATCCACCCTGTGTCCTGTAACAATCAATCTATGACTGTTTATTCCAAAAGGCGTACACGTAACAAGCGATACCAGATCTTTTTCACCTTTTATCTCCATCCATGCAGTATCTTCTGGTTTTACAACCATAATTTCTTCTACCTTATAAGCCATCACTTCTTTGTATGTATGTATAAAAAATAAATCTCCTATCTTCATTTCATCAAGACGAACCAGTAATTTCGAACTTGGAAGTCCTCTGTGCCCCGTCAATACGCTATGTGTATTTTCTCCTCCTATCGGAAGACTTGTACCTTCCAGATGTCCGATTCCATTAGATAAAACTTCATCCTCAGTTCCGTGATATATTGGAAGTTCTACTTGGATTTTAGGAATTTCAAGACTTCCCATAATATCTGTCCCATGAATATTTAGTAACTCTTCATATTTCTTCTCTTCCGTTTCCTCTACAATTCCCCCCTTTGCCTGAAACAACATTTCATTATATTCATTTGCCTGTCTCCACTTCTCTTCTATTTCTTTTTCATCCTCTTTTTCCATTGTCTGTCGATATGTTGCGACAGCATCTGCCTGACGCTGCCGCTCAACTATATTACTGATAACCGGAAATATACAGATTAAAAAACCAGCCCAAAACAGTAAGTTTCGAAACTTTTTTCCTTTCTTTTCTGATTGTCTGTTTGTCTTCATCATATCTTATCGTTTTCGTTTGCTGCTCAATACTGCAACTGTCATTAAAATACTTCCACTTAAGACCATAATCAGAACAACGGGGGTTCCTGTAACCGGAAGCTTACTTCCAACCTGATTTATTACTGTCAGATTAATTGTTCCTTCTTCGGCATTTGTTTTCAATTCCTTCTCTTCACTATGCATAATACCACTGTAAAATGAATCTACTTTAGCCGTCACATTTAGATTTTTTAATACTGTATCATTTGCTCCGCTTCCCTTCACATAATGATCTCTATCATCTGTAAATATTGCCTTTATCTCAAGTTTAACCGGATCCTTTAACAATCGATAGCCTGCAGGTGCCTTTGTTTCTTTTAGGTAATACGTTCCAGAATCCAAACCGTAAATTTCAAATTGTCCATTTTCCGGTGAAACCATCTCGACAGCACGTTCAAATTTATTTCCACCGACATGATCCGTTCCTCCGACTGCATCTCGATTTACAACTGCGTACCCGTCTTTTTCCTTTCTTACATACACTTCATTTTGACAAGCTTCATCACTATATAAACGGAATTTTGCATCTGCCAATGTTTTCTGATAATTATTCACTTTTTGCACCTGCAATTTATATGTAAAACATACAACGGTATCCCATGGTGTAAATCCTCTGCTGCTTCCTCCATCGTTCGAATCCGGATTATTTGAAAATTCTAAACGGACATCATTTTCAATTCCCGGTCTTCCTATTTTCTGTACTGCCCTGTCATTTAATATTGCCTTATAACTCAGAGTTACTTTTTGATCATAAATATTTTCCTGTCCAGAATTAAATCTTGGAAATTCTCTATCTACAATACTTTTTATATCTGGTATTGAAATTTGAAATGTGTCGCCATTACTCGGCATCGTGTTGAGCAGATATTCAGATTCTTTTAATGTATATTCTTTTTTCCGGGTATCGGAAATGTTTCCTGAGATTGTGATTTTTACAGTGTCTTTAAGAAATGTTAATGCATCATCCATTCTGTCATGCCATGCATAATAGTATGTACGATAACCATTCATATTAGAAATATTAGATTCATATCGATATGGTACAAATTGACCGATTTCAAAATCCCCAATGTCATTCCATCGGTTTGGATCTTTTATATTTTCATTTGCCTCATCTTCCTGTATTTGTTTAGCAATTACCGGATAATCTGATTTAATTGATATGCTTGCTGTCGGATTTGCTGTATTAACCATGCATAATGAACTTGCTGAAGATGTATTACTCACTTCTGTCACCTCATCAATAATATAATACCCATATGCCATTCCTCTGATTTGAATAACATTATCCGGTCTCACCCCTCTTACTTCTACGCAATCTGAATTTACCGAAAGCTTCTCTAATTCATCTCTTAACTCTTCAACAAAATATCGAAATTCACTGTAGGTTCCTTCTTCTTTTTGTTCTGCCTTCGCCCCCTCTACTTGATTTGCATTTAATGACTGTATATAATCGATTGCCATATACTCTGTCACCTGTTCCGGGGTTGTTTTCTTTCCCTTTTTTGTTAATGCTTTTGCTGTCACATTCTTCAGTGCTGCCTCGCAATTAGGATTCCATGTATAGTTAACCGATTCTCCATCTCTGGCGTTCTCTGCTAAAAACAACTGATATATACGGAATTTTTTTCCAACCAGATTCTGCCCTTCATTTCCTTTTATCGTAATCACTGCTTCTCTGTTCCCTAGAACTGCAACCCCACCCTGGGTGTAAATTGGACTTTTATCCTCAGCCTTTACAATTGGTACCAGTTCTTGTAATGCAGTCCCAGGTATCACGGGTGCCATCCCGCTTAATAACATCACTCCTGCCATTCCTAGCACAATATTTCTACTCATCTTCATAATTTTTTTATCTCACTTTCTTGTTTATCTTATTTTTTATAAGGCGTCTTCCACCATATCGCTCCCAACACACATGCGATACCTGCAGTCAAAATCAAAAGATTCCAATCACTTCCTGTTTTAGGCAATTTATTTCCTTTATAATTTACAACTTCGATTGTTACAATTCGCTCCGCTTTTGTTCCTGATATAATGCTTTTACTATCCTCCAACTGATATATTTTTTGATCAATCTGACAGGTAAATATATTTTCCATCGGATTACTTGCTACTGATATTTCGTATATTTTATCACTTCCATCTAAATTCACTGGAATTCTGTATCCTTGTGGAGCCTTTGTCTCCTTTATAAAATATGTTTCTCCTACTGCAAGTCCTTCAAACTTTGCTTCTCCATTTTCATTGGTTTTACTACATGTAATTTTCTTTTTACATTCTTTATCCTGATACAAAGTGAATTCAGCATCTTTTAACTTTTTACCATCTTCATTTTTCTTATCTATCAAAAGCTTATATGGAGCACAAGCGTCTTCTACCCGTAATGCAGCTCCCCTTACTGTCTTCTCAAACTGTATTTTTCCACTTTGTACTGTCGAAGTATTTTCCTTCAATTCAATTTGATTATTTCCTGAAATTTGAAATCTGATTTTTCCCGGATTCCTTGTATAACCATCTGGTACAAAAGATTCTTCTACCATATGTTCACCATGTGTCAATCCTTTTAGTACAGCCTTTCCTTGCCCATCCGTCGTTACTTCTTCTCTGCTTCCATCAGGCATTGTATGAATAAATTTTGCCCCGGATATCGGTGTTTTTGTTTCTTTTTGGCTCTTAACGATATCCAATGTTAGAACCTGTTCCGGAATCTGAGCATTCTGATAACTGTCTACGATTTCTTCTCCTTTATTCTCACTTGTTATTTTCCGTACAATTACTTCTGGATTTATCTGATATCCTTCCGGAGCAGCAATTTCCTGTATTACAACCGTTCCTAATGGAAATGCAATTTCACCATTGTCCATTGTGTAAAATTCATCGCCTGATTCTCGATATTCATTTCTTAATTTTCCAACACCTTCTGAATCCGTCCTTATCACCCACGAACGAACAGGTTTAATCCCCTGTTGTTGAGGGTCCGATTCATAATTTCCAGCATAAAACTTCACATCAAACAATGCTCCTTCGAAAGTCCCATGACCTTGTGGTACATTTTGCCAAGTCTCTGCATCCACCTTTTTCAATAAAATTTCAACTGGGTTCATTGTTGGTGCGTCCGATACTTTAACAACTGCTGTTTCTCCAGAACGAATTGTCACATTGTATACTGTATGATTCCAGGCATACCCTATAGGCACTTTAATTTCTTTCACCCAATATGTATTTGCATCCAGTTGTGCTACATTTGAATTTCCATCTTTATCTGTCGTTAGAGTTGCCACTTGATTTGTACACGCCTGATCAGTATAGACTCCATAAACCGCACCATTGAGACTATAGCAGGTATTTCCATTTGTAATCCCCGGCTTTGTTGATGTCTTCAACACCCTTATATTTCCTTTTGGTGCACGCTCTACCCACACAATATCCTGCTGTGCATTGTAAGCAACATACGTTTTATACTCCGACATATATCTTTGCAAAGTCCCATTTGTTGCCATCTGATTTTGGGTTACAGCCACCATGTTTTTAATTCCCTGTGCCATTGAAGCAGATAAGCCTGTCAAACTGCCACAATACGCATACCCAACTGCCGCATGGCAATATGCATAAGTATTTCTATCTCTTTCATTGAAAATGTTTTTTCCTAAATTTTCATATAATTCCGGAATTACATAACACAAGATCAATGCTTTAATTATGTCACTGTTTAACTCTGACACACTGAATGTTCCGCTTGGTGTCGTTGAATTTGGCTCTGCACAAAATCCAAGATATGTCCCTGTTTGTGTCTTCACGCTAAATTCACAAGTCCCCCACGAGCCATACGAATGTCCTGCTCCCGGAGTAATCACAGCCGGAGATCCCACCGCAGACAATAACATAATTCTTTCTTCTGCTTCCTCTGGATTTTTTTCCTCACAGTAACTTTCCTCTTGATCAATATATGCTTCTCCTATCACCTCACCTTTTCCATATTTTCCTAATTCTTCTTCCGGGATCATCGACTCTAATTCTGCCTTAATGTTTTTTAAATCTTCTGATTCATCAATCGCTACGGCCGGAAGAATTGATTGCAGCAACAAGATAATTGTTCCTGTTATCGCGAATAGAAACTTTCCCTTCTTCATATATTTCCTCCTTCTTCAATTATTAAAACAGTAAGAAAGAGAATCCGACACTCATAGGCATTCCTCCTTTGTCTATTCGTTTTTAATCAAACATTGAAATAAGCTGGCGATCTGCCATAGATATTAGAATTTATTAGAATGTTTGAGTTGTGATTGCATCATAGCATAATAAAAAACATACCACAAGATGCTTTTTTATTTTTGTAAACAATTACTAAAAATCATTAATTGTTTTGGTGTATGTTTAAATAGAAAAAGGTGTAGATTCAACTTGAATCTACACCTCTATACAGCCGAAAATCGGACTTGAACCGACGACCCCTTCATTACGAGTGAAGTGCTCTACCAACTG
>OGIO01001322.1_pt1 | contig 21301 bp, 17 predicted proteins | sample 1571841 | NCBI WGS metagenome assembly OGIO01 (sample SAMEA2582111, study PRJEB24529) | metagenome | biome: Human gut stool | place: China | collected 2011
AGCGTCTGGAAGCACGCGACTTCAGTCGTGTGAGGATAAAGTTTTTAATTCACTAATATAGAAACCAGTTGCCAGATAAAAGAATCCGGCAACTGGTTATGAAACCGCAAACTTCTAAAGCCTTATACAAACAGCAGATCATGATTTACCGTAGTATAAAACAATTCCCTGCATTCTTTCAAATCTCTGGTCTGCCCCAGCACCCACATCATTTTGGTGACGGAGGCTTCGAGGGTCATGTCGTAGGATTCCAGTACCGGGAAATTTTCCTTGATGACTTTTCCTACCTGATAGACTTCCATGTCACTTCCTTCATGTGTAACCTGAGTCGCCATACAGACCAGTTTGCCGGCTTCCATCCAGTCAGAGAGGGCGTGGAGGAAGCTGTCGTTTCCGTAATTGGGAAGCCCGCCTACACCGAAGGATTCGATGATCAGACCGTCATAGGAAGGTGCCAACATATCCAGAATTTTTCCGTCTGTACCGGGAATCAGTTTCATGAGAAAGATGCGGTTATTCATCTCATGATAAAAGACGAGCGGTCGTGTATTCTGGTCTTTGTCATCAATGTAAAAGATGATCCGGCTGTCATGAATGGAGGCAATATCCGGATAATTAATACTGGAAAAAGCATTGTAGCTTTTGGAAAATTCTTTCTTGGCTCTGGTACCTGCGATGACTTTGCCGCCGAACACGATGCAGATGCCATGCGCTCTGCCATGAGAGGCAAAACGGAGGCTGTCCAGGAGATTGGAACGGGCATCTGTGATTGCCAGATCGATCGGTTTCTGGGCTCCTGTAATGACGATCGGACGGCGGTTATTCTGGATCAGGTAAGAAAGTGCGGCGGCTGTGTAAGCCATGGTATCTGTGCCGTGGCAGATGACAAATCCGTCGTAAAATTCGTATTTTTTTTCAATGAGCTTCGCAAGTTCCAGCCAGTGAGAAGCACAGACATTGGTACTGTCCAGGGAAAATGGCTGGATGGTATCAATGGTACAGAACTCATCGGCAGCAGGAATATATTCCAGTAGTTCTTCAGCGGAAATCTGAGGGGAAAGTCCGTCATCTGTATATTTGGATGCAATGGTGCCGCCTGTGGCAATCAGCAGGATTTTTTTCTTCATAAATATAGTTTGCTCCTTATAAATTTTATGATTTTGACTAAAATACGCAACAGCTATCTGATGTAGAGCTGCGTGGTGAAATGAATTACGATATTATATAGATATTGGCAGTTGAAGCAGGAAAATTCCCTGCTTCGGTTGAAAATGTTTATTTCATAAAAATGTTTAGTCTTTGAAAATCTGGTAGGTTCCCGGAAGTTGTTTCTTGGCTCTGTAAAGTGCCACATCCGCGTTGTACATCAGATGTGCCATTGTAATATCCGGTTCTGTCCAGGCGATTCCGGCGGAGGCTGCCAGAATTTTGGTGCCGCCATCAGGAAGCGGAATGGAACAGTCTGCGAGACGCTGCCAGAAATGTTCCATTTCTTTTATAGCAATCCTCGTAAATAATGCATTTAAGACAGTTCACCCTCTGATGGACTGGATTAAGATGCGTTATTTTAGAGGATCGCTATAGTCTGCATGAAGGGATGCAGGCTGACGTAAGTTCTGTGGTTTGTTGAAAAAATTCTATTATACTGACAGTAACACGTTTATCGATAAAAAACAAGCAAGGAGGGGACAAGAGTTGTGCTTGCCTATGTGCTGTCTGCGGTACCGGCGATCGGGGTAAAAGGAATCTGGGCGGCGGTTCCGATCGGATGGGTTCTGGCAGATCTGACAGGGCTGCTGTATATGAGAAAAACTTCACGTTTCCTGCAAGGTGAGTAATATATTTATAAAATGATTAGAATTCCAACATGAATTGAACACATTTTTCCTGTATGATAAAGACGTAATTGGGGATGAATGTAACAACAGAGGTTTTTACAGTGTGAACGTGTTATTGTGTGGGAAAAACAGTAACTGTTACAGGAGAAATGAAAAATGACTGATGAAGAATACTATGAATTTATACAACCATATGAAGATGCCAAGCAGATGCTTCTGACCCGTCTGGATGTGCTGAACCATAATCTGTATGGGGAATCTTCCGCCAGACCGATCCACAACATTCAGTGCAGGATCAAGAAGAAGCGCAGTATCGAAGAAAAACTGCAAAGAAAAGGCAAAGAAGAAACTGTGATCAATGCAAAAGATTATCTGCAGGATATTGCAGGTGTCAGGGTGATCTGCTATTTTGTGGATGATATTTACAATCTCACAGAACTTCTGAAAAGCCAGAGCGACCTGATTGTGATCAAGGAACGGGACTATATCGGAAATCCGAAGCCGAATGGATACCGCAGTTATCATGTGATCGTGGGAGTTCCGGTGTACTGTCTGGACGGAATGGAATATTTTCCGGTGGAGATACAGTTTCGTACCATGTCCATGGATTTCTGGGCGAGCATGGAACACAGAATTTCCTATAAGAAGGAACGAACAGACAAAGAACAGCTCAAAGAGGAACTTCGGGAATATGCAAATATGCTGGTAGAAATTGAGAGACGTTTCGAACAGTATAATGAAACTGATCACCTGACAGAATCCAGAAAACCGGCAGCCAGAAGCAAGACAAAAAAAGAATAAAAGAAGAATAAAAGAAGAATAAAAGAAGAATAAAAGAAGAACAACCGTGATAAAAAGCGGAAGTTCTTCTTTTTTTGCCCTAAAAGAGTTATAATAATAATCAATGGATGCGATTGCTGCTAATTTTGCATATGAATGGCAGGCGTTTCGCAGTAATCTGTAAGAAGGAGTGAGGAAGTGAAGGATAATCAGAGAAAAAGAGGTGAACAGATAGAACTGTTTCTGTTTGTGGTCGTGCTTGCTGTTTTTGCAGCAGTGATTGGTGTAGTGACCAGCGGGGGAAAGAAACAGGCAATGGAGCAGATGCGGATATTGTCTTCCGGCTGGTATTATATGGAGAACGGGGAGAAGACAGAAATCACGCTTCCGACCGTAATAAAGGTGGAGAACGGAGAACCATTGACTCTGTACAATGACGGGATCACCGGAGAAGATGCCGGCAAAACCATTTCGACCAGAGGGGCACAGTATGATCTGATGATCAGTCTGAATGGAAAGATTCTTTATGAATACCAGGAATCTTCTTTTAAAAGAAATACACAGATGAAATCGAAACTTGACTGTGACGGGGAGTTTCCTGTTGATCTTCAGGATGGAACGCTGATCCTGACATATTCTCAGCCACAGCACGGAAAATATGAGATATTACCGGTCTATATCGGGAGTGGAAGAGATGTTGCGATCTGTCATTTCCTGGATTCGATGGGAACCATGGGAAGTGCATTCTGCTTTATTATTCTGAGTGTGATCGCACTTGCGGCTGCTTTATATCTGAGATATCGCCAGATACCGGCAGGCAGATTCGGAGACGTGGCATTGTTTCTGATGATATGCGGAATCTGGCTGATCACGGATTCTTCTCTGGTTCAGAGTTACAGTTCCCATCCGGATATTATATGTATTGTTTCCTTTTATATGTTTATGATGCTGGCAGTGCCGATCCTGCATTTTGTACAGAAAATCGGGGATATGAAGAAATACGGGATCCTGAATCTGGGAATTTTTTTATTTTATATCAATGCTCTGCTTCAGGGACTCCTGAATTATCTGGGGATTTTCCGGTTTACACAGATGCTTTTTGTAACGCATATTCTTTTGTGGGCATGGGTACTGATCTCTGTCACACTTCTGTGGAAAGAATACAGAAAAGAGCCGAAACGGGAGATCCTTACGGTCATGATCGCATATACGATTCTCGGAGTCAGCGGGATCGTGGCATTGATTCTGTATTGGCTGCTGAGTATTTCCTATTATGGAACCATCTATGGAATCGGAATCCTTATTTTCCTGCTCCTGATCATTCAGGATACAATTGTAAACATGGCGAAAAATATCCGCTACCGTACAGAAATGCAGGCGTATGAGCGGCTGATGCAGGAAGACAGGATGACCGGGCTGCCAAACAGGGAACCTTTTGAAAACTGCCTTACAGGAATCAGACAGAATGCGGAGAAATATAAAGATATCCTGCTGGTGTTTCTGGACATCAATCATCTGCGGACCATTAATGGTGAGTTCGGAAGAGCTGCTGGAGATGAGGTGGTACTTGCAGCAGTCAGATGTATGAAAAATGCTTTTGGAAAGAATGCAACCTGTTATCGTACCGGAGGAGACGAGTTTGCCGCACTGATCTATGATCCGGAAATGAATCAGGAAATGCTGGCGAAACGGCTGGAGGAAGAGATCAGAAACTATAACAGAAACAGCAGATACCGTCTGTCTGTTGCCTGCGGTTTCAGCTCCGTCCGCGACCGGGATGGAAAGATCAAAGCACTGAGCGAATGGAAGTACGAAGCAGATACGGATATGTATCAGAATAAAACGAAAGAAGGTAAAGCACATGGATTATAATATAAACTTTCAGGTTGCAGCGCTTATTATAGTTGCCTTACTTTTACATTATTTTCTGACACAGAAAAAACTGCATAATGCAAATGCAAAAATATTTACCTATGTTCTGATCCTGGCAGGTCTGTATATTCTGCTTGACCGGATCAATACGCTGATCATTATAAATTATACACCGGAGAGAGCAAATGGCATCATGCTGGCTCTTACAGGAATCTACCTGTTTGATGTGATGCTTCCTTTCGTTTTGTATTGCTGTACCAGTATGATATGCAGCGAAAACGGGGAAAAGATCACAGGATTTTCAGCAGCGTATGCTGCAGTGACCGTAGTCATGCTGTTTCTTACCCTGACAAACCTGAAAACAGGATGGTTCTTTTCTTTCAATGAAAGCGATAAATTTGTGACAGGAAAAGGCTATGTATTCCTTTATATTTATGCTCTGGCTTATGCACTGGCAGTTATATGGATCACACTGAAAAACTGCAACAATCGTGGATCAGAAAAACTTGGGATACTGAGTGAGTTTCTGGTGATCGAAGGCATCTGTATGGTAATCCAGATGTATACGCAGCGGCTGCTCCTGACAAGTTTCGGACTGGCACTGGGACTGGTATTCCTTTATCTGACCATGAACAATCCGGGAGATTACATAGACAGTACCACAGGCGTGTTTGACAAGCAGTATTTTGACAACTGGATCGGAGAAAAGCTGAAAAAGAAAACGGAATTTCACCTGCTTGCAGTAGAAGCCTATATGCTGAAACAGGTAAATAAAGTTTACGGAAGCAGTGTGGGAGATCAGCTTCTGGCTCAGATTGCAAAGGAATTACAGAGCATTACAGACTCTGTGGAAATTTTCCGGATCACAGGAAACTGCTTTCTGATGGTCACGGATTCTCTTGCAGAATATGAGAAGAATAAAAAAGAAATGGAACAGATTTTCAGGAAACCGTTTGTGGTAAATGGAGAAACAATAGATTTTCCGGCAATTATCTGCGGCATTCTGAACGGAGAAAAAATGGAACAGAAGGATGTGCTTCTGGCATATATTGACTATCTGGCATCTCTGGTAAAACATACAGATGAGACAGTGGTGATCCAGTCAGATGAGAGGATTCTGGAAGGCTTCCGCTATGAAAAAGAAGTGGAAAAATTCCTGAAAACAGCAGTGGACGAAGATCTGTTTGAAGTTTATTATCAGCCGGTTTACTGGCTGAAGGAGGACCGGTATATTACGCTGGAAGCCTTGAGCAGACTCAGGCATCCTTCCATGGGAATGATCCCGCCGGATGTGTTTATCGGGATTGCGGAGAAGCAGGGAATGATCGCGCAGGTGGGACTGCTTCAGTTCCGAAGAGTATGCCGGTTTATCAAAGAAAACGAGCATATCATGAAGAAACTGCGGAATGTAAAGTTCAATCTTTCTCCTTCTGAGCTGCTGAAACCGGGACACAGTCAGGTGCTGATCAGCATCATGGAAGAGTATGGGCTGCCTGCAAGATATTTTCAGTTTGAGATTACGGAGACGGTTGCGACAGAGTACAGTGAGAGTTTCAGTAAGGCGATTGAGGAATTTACGAAAGCGGGAATTGGCCTGTGCCTGGATGACTTTGGTTCCGGATATGCGAATCTGAATGCGGTTTTGAAATTGCCGTTTGATGTGGTCAAAATGGATCGTTCGCTTCTGACCGGAATTTCCTGTGATGAACAGGCGGCTGTTTTTTACCGCAGTATTGTGATGGTTATGCAGAATATGGGATATATGATCGTTGCAGAAGGTGCTGAGACAGAGGAAGAAGTAAAAATGCTCCGGGAGTGGGGCGTGGATATGGTACAGGGATATTACTTCTCCAGACCGCTGCCGGGGGATGAACTGTTAAAACTGTTCTGAGCAGATAGAATTGTAAAAATGACAGAAGCAGAGCAGAGATAGAAATAACAAAAACAAAATTCGCAGAAACAAAATTCACAGAAATAAATTTACAGAAGTAAAATAATAACAGGTGCTGTCAGAGTCTCAATGAAGAGACTGGCAGCACCTGTTTGTGTCAGGATACCCAGCCGGTAGTCCTGATGATGTAATCGTAAATTTTGCGATAGGTAGTAACGTCATAATGCTGGCCATCAGCAGCATAGTAGCCTGCTTTTTCCAGATAACTGTAGCAGTCCATATAGTTCTTGGGGAAATTACTTCTTAATGCATCATTGAATATCTTGATGTTATCATTGCATACATTATAAGCACCTACTCCGATTACAGGGTTAAGGGACATAAGATAGATGTTGGCATCCGGATAGCTTGCAATAAAGGAACGATAGTAATCAATATATCTTGCCTGCTGATACAGATAATCATTCAGTCCGAAGCAGAAGATCACTGTGGATTCCGGATAAGTGGCAAGATAAGACTGCAGCAGGGGACCTGCGGTGGATCTCAGCCAGTCATATCCCATGGATGATTTTGCAATATAAATGGCACTTCCGGTTCCGATGCCGTTTTCGACCATTGCCTCTGTACGGCAGTCGCCCAGGACGATCAGACGGGATTTGGAGGTTGCCCTTAATTTGGTGACGGAACCGTCAGAAGAGACATAACGGCCTCCGACCCATTCATTTTTGTGCATGGCACCGGTTTTCATACCGAAGTAATATTTTTTTCCTTTGAGGATCTGCCAGCCATGTGACAGTTCTCCTGTGCTTTTGGCAAAATAATAGGTTTTACCCTTGATTGTATGCATTCCGAGAAGAAGCTGTCCTTCTTTTCCACGGGTTTTGGAAAGATAATATTTCTTTCCATTATAGGTTTTCCATCCGGTTTCTACATATCCGTAGGTGTCAAAACTATAATATTTTCCCTTGATTTTCAGCCAGCGTGACTTCGGATGAAGACCGTCTTTGTAGACATATTTGCGGCCTTTTTTGTCTCTGTGCCAGCTTCCCTCTCTCGCCTGTTTTGCAGAAGTCAGCACATTGGTACCGGCTGATACTGTTACAGTAGAAAACATGAGAAACACGCACATGAAAAAGAGTATGGAAACTGCTTTTCTGGTTCCTGTTTTCTTCTTCATTTCTTTTTACTCCTTTGAAAAAATTTGTGTGAATGTGAGGCTTTTGTTCAGGCATCGCTGTATCGCGGAAGATATAAATTGCAATTCATTCCGTGCCCGGTAACAAATAGAAACAACAGCCACAATAACACTTTATCACGAAACAGCAGACTCAACAATAATAATATGAAATCCGTTCCTGTTTATTTTGTGCTCAGTAACTGAAGCTGATAGCAAATATTGCCGGGGAGAGCAGTCTGCTATTGCATATTTTCTGCTTTTCCTTTATAATGTATCGTATCAGCGTTTTACCAAAGTAAAGGAAAGAAGGAACAAAGAAATGAAAAAGTTTTGGGACAAATGGACAGAGATCGCTCTGGTAAAGAGGATTCTGGTTGGCCTGATCCTGGGTGCAGTTCTTGGAATTGCAGTTCCGGGGGCAACAGGGATCACAATTCTGGGAGATGTCTTTGTCAGTGCATTAAAGGCAATCGCACCGTTACTGGTGTTTTTCCTTGTTATCAGTTCTCTGTGTAACGCAGGGAAATCTCACGGAGGAGTTATTAAGACTGTTATTATTCTCTACATGTTCAGTACAGTGCTGGCAGCAGTAATCGCAGTATTTGCAAGTATGGCGTTCCCTGTAGAGATGACACTTGCAAATGCGGCAACAGATACAAGCGCACCGCAGGGAATTGCAGAAGTATTAAATAATCTTCTGTTAAATGTAGTTGCAAATCCGGTATCTTCTCTGGTCAATGCGAACTATGTAGGTATTCTGATGTGGGCAGTTCTTCTGGGACTTGCATTCCGTGCAGCAGATAAGATGACAAAGAAAGTTCTGGCTGATGTTGCAGATGGAATTTCCATGGTAGTAACCTGGATCATCAACCTTGCACCTGTCGGAATTTTTGGTCTGGTATTTAATACAGTATCTACCAATGGACTGGAAATCTTTACAACTTATGGAAAACTGCTTCTCCTGTTAGTCGGATGTATGCTGTTTATCTATTTCGTGACAAACCCGCTTCTGGTTTACTGGTGTATCCGTCAGAATCCATATCCACTGATCTTCCACTGCTTAAAGAGAAGTGCGCTGACTGCATTCTTCACAAGAAGTTCTGCTGCCAACATTCCGGTGAATATGAAAGTCTGCGAAGAAATGGGTCTGGACAGAGATACTTATTCTGTAACGATTCCGCTTGGTGCAACCATTAACATGGACGGTGCAGCGATTACCATTACAGTTATGACAATGGCAACTGCATATACACTTGGTATTCATGTAGACGTTCCGACAGCGATCATCCTGAGCCTTCTTGCTGCTCTGTCAGCATGTGGTGCTTCCGGTGTTGCAGGTGGATCACTTCTTCTGATCCCGATGGCATGTTCTCTGTTCGGAATCTCAGATGATATTTCCATGCAGGTTGTTGCAGTAGGTTTCATTATCGGTGTTATTCAGGACTCCGTAGAGACAGCCCTGAACTCTTCCTCAGACCTTCTGTTATCTGCATCTGCTGAGTTCAGACAGTGGAGACTGGAAGGAAAAGAGATTAAATTTAACAAATAATAGCAAGGTTTCTCCTGCCTCTATAGGTGGTGAGATGAATTGCAAGTAGGAAAGATAACGTCAGTGGCGGGTGGAGAGAAATCGGTATCCCCCACTGACATGAGGCAAACCACAGTCAGCGTTCTGCTGGCTTGTCAGACTCTGTGAAATTACCGACTGTGAGTTGAAACAAATAAGCGAAACAGAGAATGGGATTTCCCATCTGACGGTCGTCCGGGAGGACGGCCGTTTTTTTATGTCGCAGAAGCGCCCCGCAGGCGGAGAATCCTGCAAGCAGGCTTCTTTCTTGCTGCCCCGGATAATTCACCTGCTTTCATAGCGGATATCTGAGAGGTACCTGTACATAATGATACTCTGAGACATACAGTTTTATTTTTCTGCATACACTGTAAAAACAGCGTTCCCGGAGGCTTATCCGTGAAAGATTATATCGAGGAACGGGCAGTGGAAATTGCGATTTATATCATTGAAACAAAGGCAACCGTGCGTCAGGCAGCAAAGAAATTCGGCATCAGTAAGAGTACCGTACATAAGGATTGTACAGACCGTCTCAGGCAGTTAAATCCCGGACTGGCATGCGAGGTCAGACAGGTTCTGGATGTGAACAAGCAGGAACGACATATCAGAGGCGGTCTTGCAACCAGAGAAAAATATCTGCATCAACATACACATTAACCAGATCAGGCACAAAGGAAATTATAACGATCTGTCTGATTGTCAATGGTGGTTACATCATTATATTACAGCCAAATTTTTCAGGCTTTCTAAAAGCTGCTGTCCCGAAATGACAGTAGCTTTTTTCTTACATTCTGTGTATAATAAATCGAAGCGTTTTCGTAACTGTTCCATGCTTTTACAACAGGCTGAAGAACAGTTATAAATGTTTATTTTACACAAAAATAAGGAAAAGAGAGGAAGAAAGAGAGTGGAAAAAAGAATTATACAGGTAGAAGAAAAAGTACCTGCAAAGCTGTTGATCCCGCTGAGTATTCAGCACATGTTTGCCATGTTTGGTGCATCTGTGCTGGTTCCGTTTATGTTTGGGATTAATCCGGCGATCGTACTGCTGATGAACGGTGTGGGTACTCTGTTATTTATCTTTATCACAAAGGGAAAAGCTCCGGCTTACCTTGGATCAAGTTTTGCATTCCTGTCACCGGGAATCCTGGTCATGACGAAATTTGGTTATCAATACGCACTGGGAGGATTTGTGGTACTTGGTATCGCGGGTATGATCCTGGCGCTGATCATCGGAAAGTGCGGTACAAAGTGGATTGATATCGTGCTTCCGACTGCGGCAATGGGACCGGTAGTTGCACTGATCGGTCTGGAACTTGCCGGAAGTGCAGCGAGCACAGCAGGACTTCTGGATGAGCAGATTGATATGAGAAATGTGATCGTATTTCTGGTAACACTTGGCGTTGCGGTATTCGGACAGATTCTGTTCCGTGGCTTTTTATCCGTTATTCCGATCCTGATCGCGATCATTGCCGGATATGTGGCAGCAGTGCTTTGTGGAATCCTGGATTTCACAGCAGTGAAAGAAGCGGCATTCTTTGCGCTGCCGAATTTCCAGCATCCGAAATTTAATCTGGAAGCAATTTTAACTATTTTCCCGGCACTTCTTCTGGTAACTTCCGAGCATATCGGACACCAGATCGTAACCAGTAAAATCGTAGGAAAAGATCTTCTGAAAGAGCCGGGATTACATCGTTCCCTGTTTGCAGATTTCTTCTCCACAACCCTTTCTGCATGCATGGGTTCCGTGCCGACAACGACTTACGGCGAGAACATCGGTGTTATGGCAATGACAAAGGTTTACAGTGTACAGGTAATTGGCGGGGCGGCAGTCCTTTCTATCTGCTGTTCTTTCCTTGGAAAACTGGCAGCACTGATCAATACCATTCCGGGACCTGTCATCGGAGGAATTTCTTTCCTGCTTTACGGTATGATCGGTACTTCCGGACTGCGTATGCTGGTAGATAACAAAGTAGATTACAGCAAATCCAGAAACCTGACACTGACTTCTGTGGTATTTATCGTAGGTCTTTCCGGAATCGCCCTGAATCTGGGAAATGTAAAACTTACAGGTATGGTACTTGCCTGCGTTGTCGGCATGGCACTGAGTCTGGTATTCTATATTCTGGACAAACTGCATCTGACAAATGATCAGTAATAAAAATAATAAATAATAGTCTTATCGTTTACGGATTTTACAGAACATAAGGAGGAAAAACAGATGGCACTGATGGAAGTAAATTTTTTTTCAAAGGCACTGATGCGGCCGGTAACAATGAACGTGATCCTGCCTGCGGACAAGGTGTTTTTTGAGGAAGAGACAGAAGAAGATAACAAGCCTTTTAAGACACTTTATCTGCTGCATGGAGTTATGGGAAACTACACAGACTGGGTAACCGGAACCTGTATCAAAAGATGGGCGGAGGAGAAAAACCTGGCAGTGGTGATGCCTTCCGGAGCAAATATGTTCTACATGGATCATCCGGATGCGAACGAATATTACAGTGAATTTATCGGAAAAGAACTGGTAAAGATCACAAGAAGGATGTTTCCGTTATCACATAAAAAAGAGGATACTTTTATTGCCGGTTTATCCATGGGCGGTTACGGCGCAATCCGAAATGGCCTGAAATATCATGACACATTCGGATATATTGCAGGACTTTCTTCTGCCATGATCCTTGAGAAAATGAATGTGGCAGATGACAGTTCTCCTATGTTTTTTGAGAGAAAGAGTTTCCTCGAAAGCGTATTCGGAGATCTGTCAAAGATTTCGGACTGCGAGATCAATCCGGAATGGCTTGCCAGAGATATGAAAGAAAAAGGGATTCCATTCCCGCATCTGTATCTTGCCTGCGGACTGGATGACCCGCTGCTTCCTCCAAACCGCAAGTTCAGAGATTTTATGAATGAACTTGGCGCAGATGTAACTTATGAGGAAGGCCCCGGAGCTCATGAGTGGGACTTCTGGAACCGCTATATCAAGAAAGTTCTGGACTGGCTGCCATTGGATAAAGATAGCAAAGAAGGGTTGAACAGTGGAAATGTAGGTCTGTAAAATATAATTGGAGAGAGAGTCACGATAGATAGATAAGAAATCTGTTGTGGCTCTTTTTATTTTACACTTTAACCAAATCAAGTAAGTTCCCTGCTTCAATTGTGAATATCTGCCTGACTCCTTCCGGAAGAATTTAGCAATTTTGCAGAAAAGATATTGAATATCAGATAGAACTTGTGTATAATGAAAATACAAAATAACGTATATTATTTTAGAAAAAAGTAAAATAAAATCAAAAAATCACGAATCAGGGAGGCAAAAATGACGAAACTTGTAATTAATCCATCAAAGAAACAGAGCAAAATCAACAAAGAGATTTACGGACATTTTTCAGAGCATCTGGGAAGATGTATCTATGAAGGAATCTATGTAGGAGAGGATTCCCCGATCCCGAACAAGAACGGAATGCGTACAGATGTAGTAGAAGCACTGAAGCGTATCAAGATTCCGGTACTTCGCTGGCCGGGTGGCTGTTTCGCAGATGAATACCACTGGAAAGATGGTATCGGCCCGAAAGAAACACGTAAGAAAATGATCAACACACACTGGGGCGGTGTTGTAGAAGATAACAGCTTTGGTACTCATGAATTCTTTGAACTCTGCGAACAGCTTGGATGTGAAGCATACGTTAACGGAAATCTGGGAAGCGGAACAGTACAGGAAATGTCTGAGTGGGTTGAGTACATTACATTCGAAGGTGTTTCCCCGATGGCTGACCTCCGTAAGAAAAACGGACATGAGAAACCATGGAAACTGGATTTCTTTGGCGTTGGCAATGAGAACTGGGGCTGCGGTGGAAACATGAACCCTGATTTCTATGCAAACGAATACCGTCGTTATCAGACTTATGTCCGCAATTATCATCCGGATCATCCGGTCAGCAAGATCTGCTGTGGTGCAAATGTAGATGATTATGAGTGGACATCTGAAGTATTAAAAACAACACACAACCACTGTCTGAAAGAACTTCACGGCAACATGGACGGACTTTCCCTTCATTATTATGTACATCCGGAAGGATGGGAGATCAAGGGAAGTGCTACAGACTTCGATGATAAAGTATGGTATAAGAGCTTAAACAAGGCACTGTTCATGGAAACTCTGATCGAGCGCCACGGACACATCATGGATGAATATGATCCTGAGAAAAAAATTGGTATGATCGTTGACGAGTGGGGCGCATGGTACACAGTAGAACCAGGTACAAATCCGGGATTCCTGTATCAGCAGAACACCATGAGAGATGCCCTGATCGCAGGTATCACTCTGAACATCTTCAACAAACACAGCGACAGAGTAAAGATGGCAAACCTTGCACAGATTGTAAACGTGCTCCAGTCTGTGATCCTTACAGACGGTGCTGATATGATCCTGACACCAACCTACCATGTATTTGATATGTACAAATATCATCAGGATGCAATGCTCGTTGACAGTTCTATCGAGACAGAAACCATCGGTGTGGAAGAAGAATGGCAGGTACCGAACCTGACAGAATCCGTATCTGTAGCAGAGGACGGAGCCGTACATATCACACTGACCAACCTGTCTCTGGATAAAGATTATGAGATCAGAACTATCCTCACAGACTATCAGGTAAATGAAGTCAAAGGTGAGATCGTACACGGAGAAATGCACGAAATGAACACTTTCGAAACACCGGATCAGGTACGTGTAAAAGAATTTAACGAAGTAGAAAAAACAGCAGAAGGAATCAGATTTACAATTCCTAAATGCAGTGTTCTTCATCTGGAAGTGAGATAATAAGGAGACTAGGTATGAACGGGAAGCTGCGTGTGTGCAGGAAATGTCTGCCCGGACAGAAGAATGAGGAGGCTTTTTACGAAGATCTGTCACGCTACATTCAGCGCATGGATGAGGAACTGAAAGTAGACCAGCAAACCTACGAAGAAAGACTTAACATATGCAGCACCTGTGACCGCTTAATGAATGGGATGTGCAGGCTCTGCGGGTGCTTTGTGGAACTGCGGGCTGTACAGAAGGTGCGAAAATGTCCGGATCTTCCGGCAAAATGGGAGGCGCAGAAAGCGAAATGAAAGATGGTTTAAAAGAAGGGTTATTAAACAAGGTAAAAGTGACCGATCAATTCTGGCACGGATACCAGGAACTGGTAATGGATACAGTCATCCCTTATCAGGAAAAAATATTAAATGATGAGATTCCGGGAGTAGAAAAAAGCCATGCACTGGCAAACTTCCGTATTGCAGCAGGTCTGGAAGAAGGCGAATTTTACGGTATGGTTTTCCAGGATAGTGATGTTGCCAAATGGCTGGAAGGCGTGGCATATGCACTGGAAGTCCGCCCGGACCCGGAACTGGAAGAACGTGCAGACAAGGTTATCGAGATCATCGAAAAAGCGCAGCAGGATGACGGATATCTGAATACATTTTTCACGATCAAAGAGCCGGAACACCGCTGGCAGAACTTACAGGAATGTCATGAATTATACTGCGCCGGACATATGATGGAAGCCGCAGCAGCATACTATGAAGTGACAGGAAAAGACCGTCTGCTTCATGTGATGGAGCGTATGGCTGAACACATTGAGGAACGTTTCGGAACAGAAGAGGGCAAAGAACCGGGTATTCCGGGACATCAGGAAATCGAGCTGGGACTTCTGCGCCTTTATGAAGTAACTGGAAAAGAAAACTATAAAGACCTTGCCAGATATTTCATCGAACAGCGAGGAAAAGACCCTGACTACTTTGTAAAAGAAAAGGAAAAAAGAGGCTGGGTTCACTTCAATATGGACGTGAACAACAGAGAATACAACCAGGCACATGCCACTGTTTATGAGCAGAAAGAAGCAGTGGGACACAGCGTCCGTGCCGTTTATATGTATACTGCCATGGCAGAACTGGCTTCCCTTTACAAAGATGAAAAACTCTATCAGGCATGCTGTGACCTCTGGGAGAACATGACTCAGAAGAGAATGTACATCACCGGTGGAATCGGAAGCACCGTAGACGGAGAGGCATTTACCATTGATTATGATCTGCCGAATGACACTGTTTATGCAGAAACCTGCGCATCTATCGGACTGGTATTTTTTGCAAGAAAGATGCTTGATAATGAGATGGACGGACTCTATGCAGATGTGATGGAACGTGCGCTTTACAATGGAATCATCAGCGGAATGCAGCTTGACGGAAAGAGATTTTTTTATGTAAATCCACTGGAAACAGAGCCTGGAGTCAGCGGAAAATTATACGGACATAAACATGTTCTGCCGGAACGACCGGGCTGGTATACCTGCGCATGCTGCCCTCCAAACGTAGTCCGTCTGCTGATGTCACTCGGTAAATATCTGTGGAGTGAGACAGAAGATGGCGTTTATTCTCATATCCCGGCAGGCACAGAAGCACATTTTGACAGGATGGATGTAACTGTAGAAAGCAACTATCCATGGGATGGCAAAGTGATTTATCATGTAACCGGAAAGACAGAAGAAGAAACCATTCTTGGAATCCATATCCCGTCCTGGGTACGTCCGGGCTCTGTTCAGGTGCGTATCAACGGAAAAGTGGAAAATATCTGTGCAGATGTGGAAAAAGGCTACCTGATCCTGAAACGGGTGTGGGAAAAAGACGAAGTAGAGATTGTTTTCCCAATGAAAATCCGCAAGATTTATGCAAACCTCAAAGTAAGAGAAGACGCAGGCTGCGTAGCGTTTATGCGTGGACCGATCGTCTACTGCTTCGAGGGAGTGGACAACCCGGGATTACTTCAGTCTTATCATATTTTTGAAGATGCAAAAATGGAAGAGGAAGTCTGCAAAGAAGGTCTGCTGAAGGGCTGCGTTCTGCTCAAGATCAAAGCCCGTAAACTGGAGACAGTGGGAGATTCTCTGTACAGTGAGGTAGCACCGGTAAGAACACTGGCAACCCTGACTGCAGTGCCATATTATACATGGGGCAACCGCGGAGAAAACCAGATGAGAGTCTGGATGCGCGGGGAATAAAAAATGGCTGATAAAAAATATCGTAACTGTGTCGTGTTTTCACAGTTACGATATTTTTGATTACACATTTGGAGTATAATGCACTTTCACATTAATATCCTGATTATAATTTCCGAAATCTTTTCCAAAGAGCGTCAGACCACCGATATTCTGGGATGGTTCATCCACCTGGAAACGGAATACCATATCATCCTGAGAAGTAAAAGTAAGCTGCTGGGTATTCACATCTGAGATCTTCAGACCATCGATAAAAGTACCATGACGGTCAATGACCAGCATCTTCAGCAGACCATACTGGTTCCAGTTCGGGAACCACCAGTCAGGGGTAAACATGCCGTGAACATCACCGAAATCACCGGGGCTTGTCCAGATTCCGACTTTCGTATTATTCAGGAAAAATGAAATATCGGAAGGCCAGTCACTGTTTACTCCGGGAGCCTCAGAACTGATCTCGAAGGACAGAGTCAGACGGTCAATTTTCTGGCCCGGCGGGAGCATATTCGGGATACGGTAATCAATAAATCCCCGTCCAAACCACAGGATTCTTGCGTCTACGTGATTCGGATGAGCGAAATAACGTGGATCATCTACCTCACCGATAAGGCTGTCTGTGGTAGACAGACCGCAGGTCGGAAAAACAGAATAATTAAAATAGTTGCCGATTGGAATATCAATAGAATAACTGTTCTCAGCCGGACTTTCATTATTGGTGGCAACATCTACCAGGATTTTATCTACGTTGATACGGCAGACTTTCTGGTTACCATGACCGGAATGCTCTGGCAGAATCGCAAGAATCCCGGCTTCTTCCAGTTTCTTTACGTGGCTGGTCAGGGCACCGTTGGTAATTCCCAGACTGGAAGCCAGCTCGTTCATATTCATTTCCTGATGTTCAAGAAGAATCTGGATCAACCGTACACGGAGTTCGGACCCAAGGGCCTTAAAAACAGGGACTGCCTGTTCCAGACTTTTAATATACAACATAACGGATTTCCCTTTCTGAATTTTTTGTTTGGAGATATCAGGATCCCAAAAGGTCAAAAAGCCGTCCGCACTCGCACGATAAGGGCCTGAACCTGATATCTTTCATGGCTTCAGCTATGTCTGTTGACCTTCAGCCATTTCAGCGTTTACGATAGATTATAACGAATCTGAAAAAAATGTGCAATGAAAAGAAAAAAATATAGTTGATATTTTCTGAAAAATGCGGTAAAATTTTAAATATATAAAAAATATTTTATATAAATCTAAAATAAAACGTGAAAATAAAGGGGGACACAAACAATGAATGAAGAACTTAAGTACAATGAGCCGTGGATTTTGCAGAGAGCAGACCCGTATGTTTACCGCCACACAGACGGAAACTATTATTTCACCGCATCTGTACCGGCTTACGACAGGATCGTACTGAGAAGAAGTAAGACGCTTGCAGGACTGAAAGATGCAGAAGAAGTGACAGTCTGGGAGAAACATGAAGAAGGAATCATGAGCAAACATATCTGGGCACCGGAGCTTCACTATCTGGACGGAAAATGGTACATCTACTTCGCAGGTGGAGACAAGGATGACATCTGGGCAATCCGTCCGTATGTACTGGAATGTGCAGATGCAGACCCGCTGACAGGAACCTGGACAGAGAAAGGCAAAATGGGACGTGCGGATGAAGATGAATTTTCTTTCGAAGCCTTTTCTCTGGATGCGACTGTATTTGAAAACAAGGGGAAACACTACTATGTATGGGCAGAAAAAGTAGGAGTCGGAAAACAGATTTCCAACCTCTATATCGGTGAAATGGAGACACCATATAAACTGAAAACTGTTCAGGTACTCCTCACCTCACCGGATTATGACTGGGAAAGAGTTGGATTCTGGGTAAATGAAGGACCGGCAGTGATCCATCACGATGGCAAAATCTATCTTACCTATTCTGCATCTGAGACAGGTATCGCATACTGCATGGGAATGCTGACCGCAGATGAAGATTCTGACCTTCTCGACCCGAAATCCTGGACAAAAGAACGCTATCCGGTTCTTTGCACAGATGAGTCCAGAGGAATCTACGGACCAGGACATAACTCCTTCACTGTAGACGAAGAAGGAAATCCGATCATGGTTTACCATGCAAGAACAGAAGCAGAAATCGTAGGTGATCCGCTGTACAATCCGAACCGTCATGCCATGCTGATGAAGATTCGCTGGGATGAAAAAACAGGCGCACCGGTATTTTCTTACGAAGATTGAAAAATATCGTAACTGTAACCTGAAACAGAAAAATATTTGATAAACAGGAGAATGGCATGAGAAAAAAATGGGGAATGATCCTGGGACTGACAGGGATGATGTTACTGGGATCACAGGGCGTATATGCTGCCGAAACTGCCGACAGCACTGCCGAAACTGAGGCAGCAGAAGCAGAGAAAGATGAAGAAACAGTGGAAACAACAGAAAATACAGAGGCAGAGTCATCCGCAGAAGAAACAAAAACAGAATCAGCCACAGAGACAGCCGATGACACAGACGATATCGAGAGCCAGATTAAAAAAGGCGGCTTCACCGCCGGAGCTTCCGTGCATGACCCGTCCATCATCAAGGACAACGGCACCTACTACATCTTCGGTTCCCATATGGAATCTGCGAAATCCACTGATCTGAGAAACTGGACCGGTTTTTCCTCCGGGGTCAACGCAGAGAATAAGCTGTTTGACAATCTTTTTGACGGAGAAGAAGACGGTAATCCGGCAGCTTTTACCTATGTGGGAAAGAACGACGAAGGCGGCTATTCCGTATGGGCACCTGATGTTATTTACAACGAAAAAATGGGAAAATATGTGATGTATTTCTGCACTACATCCTCCTATGTGAAATCCAACATCTGCTTTGCAACCGCAGATAACATCGAAGGACCTTATCATTACGAGGACACCTTCCTGTACTCCGGTTATAACTATCATGATGTCAAAGAAAGTAATCTTGAAGAACTGATGGGAACAGACCCAAGACCATACACAGCAGCAGCCTATGACAACAACAACTGGCCGAACTGTATTGACCCGGATGTCTTTTACGATGAGGACGGACGCATGTGGATGGTTTACGGTTCCTGGTCCGGCGGTATTTTCCTGATCGAGATTGACGAGGAAACAGGCTATCCGATCTATCCGGAAGCAGACGAAGAAAACCACGTAGACAGTTACTATGGCAAAAAACTTCTCGGCGGATACCACAACTCTATCGAAGGTCCGCACATCATGTACGATAAGACCAGCGGCTATTATTATCTGTTCCTGTCCTATGGAAACCTGCAGGCAAAAGGCGGCTACCAGATGCGTCTTTTCCGTTGTGACACGGTAGACGGAACCTACACAGATGCAGCAGGCAAGGACATGTATCTTTTTGTAGAACACAAAGACCATGGTCTGAAAATGATGGGAAATTATACCTTCCCAAGTCTTACCCAGACCTACATGGCACCTGGCGGACAGACCGCATTTGAGGATGAAGACGGCAAATTATATCTGGTTTATCATCAGCGTTTTGCAAAAATGGGAGAAATGCATGAGCCGCGTGTTCATCAGTTATTCCGCACCAAAGATGGCTGGCTTGTGGCAGCACCGTTTGCGACCAGCAGTGAAACTCTGAACGAAGATGGATATTCCTCAGACGAGATTCAGGGAACCTTCTATCTGGTAAACCACGGTACAGACATTTCTGACAAAGTACACAAACCGCAGAAAATCCAGCTCAACGCGGACGGAACCGTCACAGGAGAGGAACTGGAAGGTGCCTGGACAGCAGAGGAAGGCACACCATACATTGACGTGACTCTCGGTGAAACCACCTACACAGGTGTCGTTCTGGAAATGACCGACGAGGCAGGCAATAATACCATGTGTTTCAGTGCCAAAGGTGATAATAACGAAACCATCTGGGGTGTGAAATATCTTCTGCCATAACTATATACACAGTCGCAGAAAAGCAAGTCTGCCACAGACTCCTGACATCAGCCATTCTCCGGATGATACCCGATCGTGATCCGGATATGCTGGTTATAATCTCCGAACCCTGCACCAAACAGGGTACACCCGCCGGGATGCTCTGCTCCCGGTAACACAGAAAAACGAAACTTCATAACGGACTGATCAGTAAGGGCAAGCTGTCTGGTGGAAACATCAGACAGCTTTTCTGCGTCCAGGAAAGTGCCTTCCGGCGTGATCGCCAGTTTTTTCAGAAGACCATACTGGTTCAGAAACGGAAACCACCAGGACGGGTTATACTTACCTCTGCGGTCCCCGTAATCTCCGGGGCTGGTCCAGGTTCCCAGAATCACGTCATTCAGGGAAAACGTAATATCAGAAGGCCACACATCACAATATCTCGGTGCTTCCGAGCTGATTTCAAAGGAAATGGTCAGTTCCTCGATCACACTGTGATCCGGGATAAAATTCGGCAGGATATATTCCAGATATCCGGTCGTAAACCAGACGATCCGGGCCTGATAACTGCTGGGATGCACAAAATAGCGAGGCTGATCGAGCTGTCCGACGAAAGAACTGGCAGTAGCCATTCCACAGGTGGGAGTTACGGAGAAATCAGAAAAATGCCCCACACCAATCTCGGCACTGTAAATCTGCAGATCAGGACCGAATAAAGCCATGTTTACCAGAAGCTGGTCCCAGTCCTTGATGAAATAACAGCGTTTCTGTGTGCCGTGTGTCAGGGCTTCATCCCGGAATTCGATCAGTCCTGCCTCCTCGAGCAGATTCAGATGAGGGGACAGGGTCGTGACCGGGAGCTGAAGGCTTTGTGCAATTTGCTTAATGTTTAACCCCTCTTTTTCCTGGATCAGGCGCAGGATTCTGACCCGGAGAGGAGAACCGAGTGCTTTGAAAATGGTAAGACCATCTGCTACAGAACAGGATTTCAAACAGAAAACCTCCTTTTTTGACGCAATTTTTTGTAAATAATACTAAACAATGAGTTTTAGAAAAATACGTTTTGATTAGTTATTTTACCATAAAATTAGTTAAAAAAACATAGGAAAATAGCAAAAAAATAGATAGATTGACGAATAAATAACAAATATTTATTTTAGATAAAACTAAAATAATAAAAATAAATCAAAAATATATTGACATT
>OGIO01001327.1_pt1 | contig 21210 bp, 17 predicted proteins | sample 1571841 | NCBI WGS metagenome assembly OGIO01 (sample SAMEA2582111, study PRJEB24529) | metagenome | biome: Human gut stool | place: China | collected 2011
ATAAGGCTATCGAGATCGGCATGGGCAAGCGCACCAACACCATCCTGCAGTCTGCCTTCTTCAAGCTGGCCGACGTCATGCCCATCGACGATGCCGTCGAGTACATGAAGGCCGCTGCCAAGAAGAGCTACGGCAAGAAGGGCGACGCTGTTGTCCAGATGAACTGGAAGGCTATCGACGCCGGCCTGGACGCTGTCCATAAGGTCGAGGTCCCCGCCTCCTGGTCCAACCCCGCTGCTGATCCGGCTCCGAAGGCCCTGAAGGGACCCGAGGCTCTGGTCAAGCAGATCCGCGACGTTATGGAGCCCATCTCCCGTATGGACGGCGACAGCCTGCCTGTCTCCGCCTTCGAGGGCAACGTCAACGGCGAGTGGGAGCAGGGTGCTTCCGCTTACGAGAAGCGCGGCACGGCTGTTATGGTTCCCGAGTGGAACGCCGAGAAGTGCATCCAGTGCAACCAGTGTGCCTTCGTCTGCTCTCACGCCACCATCCGTCCGTTCTGCCTGACTGCTGCCGAGGCTGAGGCTGCGCCCGCTTCCACCAAGCTGGCCGACACCAAGCCCAAGGCAAGCGAGTACAAGTTCACCATGGCCGTGTCTCCTCTGGACTGCATGGGCTGCGGCGAGTGCGTCACCGTCTGCCCGACTGCCGCTATCGAGATGAAGCCGCAGGAGAGCCAGTCCGAGCAGCAGGCTGCTTTCGACTACTGCGTCGAGAACATCCGCAAGAAGGACAACATCCCCGGCGTTGTTTCCGAGGTTTCCGTCAAGGGCTCCCAGTTCAACCAGCCGCTGCTTGAGTTCTCCGGCTCCTGCGCTGGCTGCGCCGAGACCTCTTACGCCCGCCTGATCACCCAGCTGTTCGGCGAGAAGATGTTCATCTCCAACGCTACCGGCTGCTCCTCCATCTGGGGCGGCACCGCTTCCATCAGCCCCTACACCACCAACAAGGCTTCCGGCCACGGCCCCGCATGGATCAACTCCCTGTTCGAGGACAACGCCGAGCATGGTCTGGGTATGCAGATCGGTTATGAGACCGTCCGCGAGAACCTGATCACCAAGGTCGAGGCCCTGAAGGGTAAGAACGCTGAGCTGGATGCTGTCATCGACAAGTTCCTGGAGACCAAGAACAACACCAAGGCCAACGACGAGCCCGCAAAGGCCCTGATCGCTGCCCTGGAGGCCTGTGGCTGCGACGAGTCCAAGGAGATCCTGAAGGACAAGCAGTACCTGGCCAAGAAGAGCTTCTGGATCTTCGGCGGCGACGGCTGGGCTTATGACATCGGTTACGGCGGCCTGGATCACGTCCTGGCTTCCGGCCACGACGTCAATGTTATGGTCTTCGACACCGAGATGTACTCCAACACCGGCGGACAGGCTTCCAAGGCCTCCAACATCGGTGAGGTCTGCCAGTTCGCTGCTGCCGGTAAGGAGATCAGCAAGAAGTCTCTGGCTGAGATCTGCATGACCTACGGCTACATCTATGTTGCTCAGATCGCTCTGGGCGCCAACATGGCGCAGGCTGTCAAGGTCATCGCCGAGGCTGAGGCTTATCCCGGCCCGTCTCTGATCATCGGCTACGCTCCCTGCGAGCTGCACGGTGTCAAGGGCGGCATGACCAACTGCCAGAACGAGATGAAGAAGGCTGTTGCTGCCGGTTACTGGAACCTGTTCAGCTTCAACCCCGCTGCCAAGGCCGAGGGAAAGAACCCGTTCACCCTGACCTCCAAGGCCGGCGACATGAGCAAGTATCAGGACTTCCTGGCCAACGAGACTCGTTACAGCCGTCTGGCTCGCGCCTTCCCGGATCGCGCCAAGGCTCTGTTCGAGAAGAACCAGGCTGCCGCCGATGCCCGTTACGAGCACCTGACCAAGCTGGTCGACCTGTACAAGTAATTTGTGCAAGGGCTGCTTAACGGCTAACGCTAAATAAAAAAGTGCCCCACGCAGAAATGCGTGGGGCACTTTTTTGTGTAGCAGAGCGAAAAAACGGGCGGCTGCGTGAACCTTCGGCGGGGTGAGGGCACCCCGCCCTACGCACAACCGGAAAGGGGGGATGTAGGGCGGCCAGCCCTCTGGCCGCCGCGGAAGTGAGCGGCAGCGGAAGGCTCCCGGGTCATATCCGCCCGCCGTCCCCCTTACCTCACACCGGCCTCAACACCAGCTCCAGCCCGTTCTTCCCCCAGCCGAAATCCGCGGCGGCGTACCCGCGCTCGAGCACCCGCGGCAGGGCCGGGTCGGCCAGATGGCACCGGCGCAGCGGGTCGCGCCATTGCACAAGACCGTGCGCTGAAAAAATCAGCATCTGGTCGGCCCCGGCCATGGGCCGCATCCCACGCAGCGTCAGCCCTGCCGAGAGATACTGCGCACACAGATCATCACACGCCTCCGGGTGTTCCAAGCCCAGCGGCAGCACGGCCCAGACATGGTAGCTGGCGTACCGCTCGGTGGCCCAGCGCAGCGCCAACCGCAGAAAATGCCGCAGCTGCGTGTAATTCTCGCGCAGTATGGGCGGCGTCAGCACCGCACCCTGCCCGTCGGCCCCGTAGCCTGCGGCGCGCAGACTTGTGGGCAGCGGGTCCTCGGCGTAGAGCGGCAGCAGCGCGGCGGCGGCCTGTAATTCGTCCTGCCCGGCGTAGTCGCCGACGATCTGGCCTTCCTCCAAGGCCGGGTGCAGGCAGGGCAGCAGCGGCAGCCCGCCCGGCCCGGCCAGCGCACGCAGGGCATCGGCATGGGCGGCGGTAAGTACGCGGGCGTCAAAGATGTTGGTACGTTCGAGAGTTTGCAGCATAGTTGGGAATCCCTCCGTTACAAAAATTGTTGCATAGTTTATTGTAGCGAATGGGAAATATAAAAAATGTCGCATCCCGGGTGGGATGCGACAGAAAAAAGGCTTCCCCATCTGGGGGAAGCTGTCCGCGAAGCGGACTGATGAGGGCAAAGCTTACGTGGCTGTTATAAAAACGGGCAATAAGGCGAACTTCCCCCTCATCCGGCGCCGCGGCGCCACCTTCAGTCTCCGCGCTAAGAGCCGCCTGCGGCGGTTGCGCTCCGACACGCGCCTGCGGGCGCAGCCCCTTGGGGGAAGGCTTGGGAGTTACAGCTTTCGTTTCCTCGCCAGCTCCTCAAAGCTGCGATTCTCCGTGAAAAAACGCTTGTAGGGGTTGTCCGGCAGGGGCGGCGTTTTGGGCCGGGGCTGCACCTTTTTGCGCAGATGCCCCTTCAGGGGCGGCAGCGCCCGGCTCATTGGGCGGCGGTGGAGACAGCCCCTGCGGTCAGGGTGTCCCACAGCTCGGCGCAGCCCTCGTAGGTCGGGACCTGCTTTTCGTCCCAGACGCCGCGGCGTCCCACGTAGAGGTGCGCCAGCACGCTCTGGTTCGTGCCGGTGACGTCGTCCATCAGGGTGAGGCCCTCATAGCTGCCCAGATCCAGCCCGGTCAGCACGGGGCAGTCGGTCCAGCGGTAGACCATCTCGCGCCAGTCGGCGTCGGTGGTCTCGGGGTCGTCGGGGACCGTGCCGTCCAGATATTGCAGTGCGCCGGTCTGGGCCTCAAAGCCCTCGGGGTTCTCCAGCAGGAAGATGTAGGTCTTGCCGCCGGACGACAGCTCGGCGCTCAGCCGGGTGACGCCGGCCATCTGGTAGTAGGCGTCGGTGCTCTCGTTCGCGGCGTCAAAGTCAACGGTGTAGCTGTCCACCTGCACAACGACCTTGCCGTCGCCGTTCAGGTCGGAGCAGAACGGCGTCAGCGCGTCCTGCAGCGCGGTGACGGTGTCGGTGGGCAGGTCGCTGGTGCCGACATAAGCGACCTGCACGTCGGGGCGCGTCTGAAAAACGGTGTCCTTGATGATCCACACGCCGAACACGACGACCAGCACGGCCACGACCACGGCCATCCAGTGATAGTGCCACCAGTTGGAGGCTTTTTCTTGTTTTGTATATTCGCGCGGGGGTTCCGGCGTCTGATTGTAAGTTTCGGTACTGTCCTTTGTGACCCAAGCCATAGTGCGGTACGCTCCTTTTATCATACTTTTTCTATTATAGCACAAATCGACAGGAAAATTTGTAAACTTATTTTGACCACGCCTTGCAACGGCGGGGGAAAGAGGGTATGATATAGTTGTGATAGTGTAGGCGGAAGCGGGCCGGAAGCGGGTGGAAACGCAAACGCCCCGGGAGGGATGAATCCCTCCCCTACGGATGACCCGGTCACGATAGTTGGTCGGAAAGCAGCGGAGGGGTCAAGACCCCTCCCTACGGACTGACGTGAACGGGTTGCGGACGAGAGGGGCAAGGGAGGGCGGCAGCCCGCCCCTTCGTAGTGTGCGGTGGTTGCCCGTTGACGGGTTGCCACGGTAGGTTGCGGGCGGCTGCCGCTCCCGGTTCAGCCACAAACAAAAAAGGAGCAACCCTCATGTCAAACGAAACAAACGAAACTCCCGTCCAGGGCCGTAAGGTCGGCATTGCGCGCTTTTTTGAACTGCTGGGCCGCGACCTGTGGCCGCTGTATAAATCCGGCATCCTCTGCGTGCTGGGCTTTCTGCCCGGCACGGCGCTGGCCGTCTTTGGCATGATGGCCGGGTCCGCGCTGCTGACCGTCGTCGGCGGTGTGGTCGGCGGCCTGGTCGGCGGGCCGTTCCTGTCCGGTATGATCGATACCGTGCTGCGCGCCCTGCGCGATGAGCCCGGCTACTGGTGGAACACCTATAAACGCGCCTGGAAGCAGAACTGGCGGCAGAGCCTTGTGCCCGGCGCACTGCTGGGCCTGTTTGTGGGCAGCTGGGCCTGGATGCTCCGCGCCCAGGCCGAGAGCGGCAACACCAGCACCGCCCTGTGGGTCGCCTCCTTCGCGGGCATCTTCGTCTGCACGGGCTTCTTCACCTGGCTGCTGGCGCAGGTGCCGCTCGTGGATCTGCCGCTTGCCCAAATCGCCAAAAACGCCGGGCTGATGTTCTTCGGCTTCTTCCCGCGCACCGCGGCGGCGGCGCTGGTGCTGGCCCTGTACTGGGGCGCAACGCTGCTCTACCTGCCAGCCACGATCCTGACGATTTTGGCGTTCGGCTTCTGGCTGCCCGTCACGATTGCCCTGATGATCGTCTACCCGGGTCTCGAAAAGGTCTTTAAGCTCGAGGAAACGATCAACGCCCGCCGCGCCGCCGAGATCGAGGAGCGCATGGCGCAGAACCAGCCCAAATTCGACCAGTAAGGGGGATCCGGTATGGAAAAAAATACCGTCCTTTTGCAGGACACCGAAGCCTTCATGCACGGTGAGCTGGACAACGTGACCGTCCAGCAGAACTGCATCGTGCTGGATCTGGTGCAGGGCGGCTATGTGCCCTACGGCTGCTACACCAGCGCACCGATCCCGATGCCGCTGTTTGATGCGCTGCGGGTCAGCTGGAACGCGGCCTCGCCCGAGGACACGGCGGTGGAGGCCCAGGCCCGCGTCATGGTGGACGGCAACTGGACGCCGTGGAACAGCTTTGGCAAGTGGAGCCCCAGTCTGCACCGGGAAGGCCCGCCCTACCAGGCGCGCGGCCCCGTGCAGCGCTGGCCTGACCGCCTGCAGCTTGACAGCAAATACGCCACGGCGGTGCAGCTGCGCATCTACCTTTACTCCAAAAATGAGAAGGTGAGCCCTGCTGTTATGCTGCTGGGGGCCAGCGTGCGGGTGGTGGATGTCATCCCCGCGCGCGGGCGGCTCGTCAACGCACGGCTGCACCTGATGCCCTACACGGCGGCCCGCCGCGCCCCGGCGCTGCAGCCCTGGATGGACGCGGCGATCTCGCTGGCCAGCCTGACGAACCGCTGGGGCGCCGATCTGCTGCCCGAGGAGTTCGCCCAGGTGCTGCGCGACTGGCGCGCGCCCGATGACTGCGGCCCCCGAAACCTGAGCTTTGCCGCCGCCGCGGCGGCGCAGTGGGGCTTCCCCGCGTGGGTGGCCTACGCGGACCTGGCGCTGCTGCGCGCCGAGGCCCGCGCCGGGTGCGGCGCTGTCGTTACATTGCAATCGACCCCAGCACAGATCGCCGCCGGAGCGCCGGAGCGGCACTGCGCAGCGCTGCGCGGGTTTGCATCGTCGCTGGACGGCGAACCCAAGGTGCTGCTCTGTGACCCGTATGCCGCGGCAGAGGATTTTGACTGCGAGATCGAGATGCCGCTGGACGACTTTATGGTCGCGTGGGACAATGTGGCCCTGCTGATGCGCCAGCGCAAGTCCAGCACGCCGCCGCAGGGCCGTACCCGGTGCAGCGCGTGGATACGCCCCGTGGGCACCGACGCGCCCGGCGTCTACCGCCTCTACCTGAACGGCGAGGAGCACCCCCTGCCCGACGACTTCTGTGCGCAGGGCGGCGTTCTGGCCTACAGCCTGCCCGATGAGCACCCCCACGCCACCACGGCCCACCGGCAGTTCAGCTATGTGGAGCCGACGCAGGGCGGTATCCTGCTTGAGCACGGCGACACCCCGCGCAAGTACACAGTCTACGCCATCGGCACCGACGGGCGGATGATCGTCGGCGATGTGACGGTATAAAAGGAGAACGCTATGAAGCTGCTGATCGCATCGGATATTCACGGCGCGGCGGGCTATTGCCGGGACCTGCTGGCCGCCTGGGACCGCGAGGGCGCAGACCGCCTGCTGCTGTTGGGCGACCTGCTCTACCACGGCCCGCGCAACGACCTGCCGCCCGACTATGCGCCCAAGGAGGTCATCGCCCTGCTGAACGCGCGGAGAAATCAGATTTTCTGCGTGCGCGGCAACTGCGACACCGAGGTGGACCAGATGGTGCTGGAATTTCCGGTGCTGGCCGACTACGCGGTCCTCACGGCGGGCAGCCGCCTGCTCTACGCGACCCACGGCCATGTGTACAACACGGCCCACCTGCCGCCGCTGCAGCCCGGGGACATCCTGCTGCACGGCCACACGCACATCCCCGCCTGGGAGGTGTTCGGGACGGATAATCTGTATCTCAACCCCGGCTCGGTCTCCATCCCCAAGGCAGGCACCCCCCACAGCTATATGACGCTGGAAAACGGCGTGTTTACCTGGAAGGAGCTGGGCGGGGAGGCGTACCACACACTGACCTTATAATAATATGCCGCGCGGTAGGGGCCGGGCATGCCCGGCCCTGCACCTGCCCATAGACGCCCGCTGCGCCTTACACGCCCGGGCCGGGCATGCCCGGCCCCTACCCCCGATGCAAGCATAACACGACACCCCGTAGGGCGGCCGGTCCCCGGCCACCGCGGCACACCATAGATTTACGCGAGGAGTATACTATGAAAATCCCTGCAAAAGGCTTTACCCACGGCGGAAAATTCCATGCGGACGATGTTTTTTCCACCGCCCTTTTACAAATCCTGCGCCCTGACATTCAGGTGACGCGGGGCTTCGTTGTGCCGGATGACTTCGACGGCATCGTCTACGACGTCGGCGGCGGTATGTTCGACCACCACTCCGAGCCGCGGGAGTGCCGCCCCAACGGCGTGCCCTACGCCGCGTTCGGCCTGCTGTGGCGGCTGCTCGGCGCACAGCTCGTGGGCGAGCATCAGGCCCGCCTGCTGGACGAAAACTTCATCCAGCCGTTGGATCTGAACGACAACACCGGCGAGCAGAACTCGCTGGCCGACGCCATCGGCAGTTTCAACCCGCTGTGGGACTCGAAGGATGACCCCGACGTGTGTTTCTGGCGTGCCGTGCCCGTGGCAAAGCAGATCCTTGAGAACGAGATCGCCGCCGCCAACGCCGTGAACCGCGCCGACGACACGGTCCGCCGCGCTTACGCCAGCATGAAGGACGGCATCGTCGTGCTGCCCGCTTATATGCCGTGGAAAAACGGCCTGTACAAGACCGACGCGGTCTTTGTCGTCTACCCCAGCCAGCGCGGCGGCTACAGTGCGCAGTGCGTCAACGACCACCGCACCAAGCGCAGCAAGCAGCCGTTCCCGGTGGCCTGGGCCGGCAAGCCCGAGGACAAGCTGCGCGAGATCAGCGGCCTGGGCCTGCGGTTCTGCCACCCCAGCCGCTTCCTGATCACCGCCGATGACAAGGCGACGGCCATCGAGGCATGCCGCCGCACGCTGCGCGCCGCGGGGAAGAAGGTCAGTGAGGAATGAGCGAAGCCGAACCGATTCGCTTTGGCCCGTCCCCCAGCCCCGCCGAGGCGCAGGAGCCGACCCCCGCACCCGCCTGGGCCTACCTGCTGCGCTGCCCGGACGGCAGCTTGTACGGCGGCTGGACGAACGATCTGGCCCGCCGCGTAAAAGCCCACCGCAGCGGCAAGGGCGGGGCTAGGTACACAAAAAGCCATGGCAGGGACGCCGTGCGCCTGGCCTACGCAGAGAAATGCGCCGATAAAAGTGCGGCATTAAAACGCGAAGCAGCGCTGAAAAAGCTGCCGAAGGCCGACAAAGAGGCCCTGGCCGCCCGGTGGGCCGCCGACAACAAAATTACCCTGCGGATGGCCACGCCGGACGATGCCGCCGCGGTCTGTGCGCTGTACAACTGGTACGTGCGCCACGGCACGCAGACCTTCCAGTACACGCCGTCCACCGTGGAGGAATACCGCGCGAACATTGCCCATGTGCGGGAGAACGCGCCGTTTATCCTGGCCGAGAGCGCCGACGGGCGGCTGCAGGGCTTTGCCTGTGCGCACCTGTGGCATGAGCGCGAGGCGTACTCGTGGGATGTCGAGACGACGGTCTACTGTGCGCCCGACTGCGTCGGTCAGGGTGTCGGCGGGCGGCTGTACCGCGCGCTGCTGGCGCTTTTGAAGGCGCAGGGCTATTACAACGCCTTTGCCCTTGTGACCGGGAATAACCGCCAGAGCAACGATTTCCACCGCGCGATGGGCTTCAAAAAGATGGCGACGGAGAAGCGCACCGGGTACAAGTTCGGCCAATGGCTGGATCTGGATTACTGGGTGATGGTTCTGCACGAAGGTGGCGGGGAGCCGCAGCCGGTCCGCAAGACCCTGACGGACGCGGAAATTGCGGAGGCGATGGGGTAAGCATGCCGCCCTACGGCTGTAATACAGGTAACATCTGCCCCAAAGCCGCGCGGTAGGGGCCGGGCATGCCCGGCCCGGTGGCTGCCCGTAAACGCGCGGTTACCGGACACGGGCACGGAGCGGTCAAGACCGCTCCCTACAAAGCACCCGTAAACGCCGGTTTGCCGTACACCCGCGGGGCGTCGGGGACGCCGCCCCCTGCAAAGCACCCGTGAACGTTAGTCCGTAGGGAGGGGTCTTGACCCCTCCGCTGGCCTTGCGCGGCAACCCGTTAAACGGGCGGCCACGCGGACCTTCGGCGGCATGGAGGCATGCCGCCCTACGGCTGTAATACAGATGAGCACTCGTCCCAAAACCACGACAACGCCATAGCCAAAAAAAGCGCTGCTGTCACTCTCCGACAGCAGCGCTTTTTGCATTTGTTTTATTGGAATTTCTTCGGTTCCTTCTTTGTAAAGAAGGAACAAAACCCCCGTAAATCAAATCGCCCCGTTCTCCCGCAGCCACGCCTCCAGCTCGGCGGCGGGCTTGTAGCCGACGGACCGGCTGACCTCCTGACCGTTCTTGAAAAGCAGCAGCGCCGGGATGGCGTCGATCTTGCGGGCCATGGCCAGCTTCAGGTTCTCGTCGGTGTTCAGCTTGCCAATCTTGACGGTGGGATGCGCCGCGGCGAGTTCCTCCAGCACGGGGCCCATCATCTTGCAGGGGCCGCACCAGTCGGCCCAGAAATCCACCACGACGGGCATGGCGCTCTGCAAAACCTCGGTGTCAAAATTCTGTTCGGTGATCTTGATAGACATATAGTTGCATCTCCTTTATAATAAGCTCAAATTTTTGCGTCCGCATACTGTAAGGCCAGCACCGCGCGGATGTCCCGGCTCGAATGCCCGATGCGTATTTCGTACCGGCCCGGCGCGGCGCACCAGGCGTGCAGCTCGGGGCTGTAACGGCTTATATCCTGCGGCGTCAGCGTAAAGACGACCTCCCGCTCCTCGCCGGGCTGCAGGTCGATCTTCGCAAACCTGCGCAGCGCCTGGGGCACCCGCCCGCCCGGCACCGGTGCGCCCGTGGCATCGGCCACATAGAGCTGCACGACCTCGGCTCCGCGCATCGCGCCGCTGTTTTTCACCGTCACCCGCGCGGTCACGGTGCCACCCGGCGTCAGCGTGTCGGCGTCCAGCGCCGCGCCGCGGTAGACGTAGCCCGTGTAGCTCAGCCCGTGGCCGAACGGCCAGCGCACCGGCATTTTGCGGGCGTCGTACCAGCGGTAGCCCACATAGACGCCCTCGCGGTAGTCGGCGGTCACGCCGTCACCCGGGAAATCCAGATAGCAGGGCGTGTCCTCCAGCCGCAGGGGCCAGGTCTCGGGCAGACGCCCGCAGGGGTCGGCGTCGCCCCACAGCAGGGCGTCCGTGGCCTCGCCCAGACCCTCGCCCGCCAGATACATGCACAAAACCGACGATACATCGTCCGCCCAGGGGCACTCCACCGGGCCGGAGGTGTGCAGCACCACGACGGTGTTCTTCTGCACGGCGGCCACGCGGGCGATCAGGTTGTTCTGGCATTCGGGCAGGCGCATGTGCCGCCGGTCCGCGGCGGCCAGCTCGGCGCATTCGGGCAGACCGGCAAAGATGACCGCGGCGTCCGCAGCTTCGGCGGCGGCCACGGCACGCAGAAACTCCGCCTCGTCGCGCTGGTCGCGGTCCGCGGGGAAGCCCTCGATATAACGGATCTTGCGGTCATGCAGGACCGCAGCGTCGATGGCACTTGTGACCTGCGGCGCGCGGGGATGACCGGCGGAATAGCGCGGGTGGGCGGCGAAAGCGCCGATGTAGGCTACCTTCTGCCCCTTGTGCAGCGGCAGTGCGCCCAGATTGCGCAAGAGCACACCGCTCTGCTTGGCCAGCTCGACAGCCAGACTGCGGTCTGCGGTGCGGTCCGCGGGGGACGGCTGGGGCGATGCGGCCAAAAGAGTGCGTATAATGTTCGATGCAGCGCGGTTTAAAACGGACTCGTCCAGTGCGCCGGACTGCACGGCATCCACAAGCCGCCCCGCGTCCGCAGGGGCAAAATCCACGCCCGCGGCCAGCGTCCGAGCCGGGTCCTGCACCGCGCCCGGCTCCGCCAGCACCGCACCGGCAAAGCCCCACGCGCCGCGCAGCGTGTCGGTCAGCAGAGCCGTGTCCTCGCAGATGCGAGTGCCGTTCAGCTGCCCCGCGCTGCACACAACGGCGCGGGGCAGCCCGTCCCGCACGGCAGTCTCAAACGCGGGCAGGTAAAGCTCCTGCAGCGTGCGCTCGTCAACACGGCGGTTCAGCGTCCGGCGGTCTGTCTCCTGGTTGACCACGGCCAGCCGCCCCGCGCAGCCACCCACACCCGCGCTCTGCACGCCTTGCAGGAATGCCGCGGCCAGCGCCCCCGTCAGGCAGGGGTCCTCGGCCCAGGTGTCGGCGCTGCGTCCGCTCAACGGGCCGCGCTTCAGGTTCACGTCCGGCACGTCCAGCAGCTGTGCGCCGCCGCTGCGCGCCTCCCGCCCGAGCGCCGCGCCCATGCGGCGGGCCGCCTCCGGGTCAAACGACGCTGCCGCCGCGCACGCCGACGGAAAGCAGACGCCCCCGGCAGATTCCTGACTGTGCAGGCCGCTGACCCGCAGCGCCGGAAGGCCCAGCCGCGGGACCGCCGCGCCGGTGCAAAGACCGGCCTTTTCTTCCGGCGTCAGCGCGTCCACAAGCTCTTGAACGGTAGCGTTCATGGGAAAATTCTCCTTTGACAAAGCACTTTTCAACATTATACCACGACGCGGGTGGAAAATAAAATAAAAAAGTGTAAAATTATAGCTGTGAGGACACAACCTTGTAACAACACGGGGTTACAATACCCCCAAACAGGGAGGAAACGCGGATGAACAACATACTGATCGTGGAGGATGAGCACCTGATCGCGCGGCTGATCGAGATGACGCTGACCCGCGCCGGATACCGCTGCACGCTGGCCGAGGATGGCCGGACGGCGGCGGATCTCATCGAAACCACCAATTTTGATATGGCGCTTTTGGATATTATGCTGCCCGGCCTGGACGGTTATGCACTGCTGGAATGTCTGCGGCCCCAGGGCGTGCCGGTCATCTTTATCACGGCCAAAAGCGCGGTGAAGGACCGCGTGCAGGGGCTGCGCCTGGGCGCGGACGATTACATAACCAAGCCGTTCGCGGCGGAGGAGCTTGTTGCCCGGATGGAGACGGTTTTGCGCCGCACCGGGCGCGGCGGGCGGGAGCTGTGCGCCTACGACGTGGTGCTGGACACGGTCAACCACACCGCCCGCCGGAACGGTGAGCCTGTGGAGCTGCGCCGCCTGGAATACGATCTGTTGGAGCTTTTGATGCGCAACCGCGGCGCGGCGCTCTACCGCGACGTGATGTATGAGCGCGTCTGGGGCGGCATCCCCGACACCGAAAGTCTGCGCACCGTTGACACCCACATTGCCCGTCTGCGCAAAAAGCTCGGCTGGATGGACAAGATCGAGACGGTGTACAAGATCGGGTATCGGTTGAAGAAGGAAGATTGAACCGGGAACGGCAGTCTCCCGGGAGGTTGTTCTTTCTTTTGGCAGCAAAAGAAAGAACCAAAGAAAACTGCCGCTGTTTCGACGCAGCGGACCCGCGACTTGGGGGCTGCACGCCCCCAAGACCCCCAAAGCGGAAGTCGGAAGGGGCGGGGGCTAAACGAAAGCAGTATTACTTTTCGTTCTTAACGCCCCCGCCCCTTCCTCCACCTTTGAGTCGGGTGTTCCCCCGAACCCCCGATGCCGGAAACAGCAGTCCGTAGGGGCCGGGCATGCCCGGCCCGCAGCCTTGCCATTGCTGCCCCTTTATCTTTTGCATCGTAGGGAGGGTTCTTGACCCCTCCGCGGGGCGTCGGGGACGCCGCCCCCTACACCATTTGCCGCAAACCTTCCACCCATCCGTAGGGCGGGGTGCCTTCACCCCGCCGTAACCTTCCGCCACCACCCGTTCTCGGGCAATCTACAACCAACCCCCACCGTAGGGGGCGGCGTCCCCGACGCCCCGCAGCCTCCCGTCACACCCCGTCCCCGGGCAACCAACACCCCGCCCCCACCAAAGGAGCTCTCTCATGCGATACTTCCAAAAACTGCTCTGCCTGCTGATCCTCGTCCTGGCCGCGTCGTTCGGTGTGGGCGGGTGCGTGCTGCTGTACAGCGATTTCTCCGTGCAGCGCAGCCGCATGGCCGCCGCCAACGCCGCCGCCCACGCCCAGGCGTGTACGCTGCTGCAAACCGAGATCCTCGACCTGCAGCGCCGCGGCATATCCACCGGGGATGCCGCGCTCACGGCCCGCGTGACGGCACAGGATGTCCCCGCGGCGCTCTGGCGGGGCGACACCCTCGTCTGCGCCACGCTGGAAGGGCTGCAAGGCTTCCCCCTTGGCGACGCCGCCACCGTGACCGTCAGGACCGAAAATTCCATTTACGCCGTCTACGCCAGCGACCTGCAGGGCGGGCTGCGGCTCGTCACAGCCTACGACCTGACCGGCCTTTACCGGGACAGAAACGCCGCCCTGATGCGCTTTTTGCTGCTGGAGGCCGCCGTGCTGGCCGCGGCGTCCGCCGTCACGGCGCTGCTGGCCCGCCGCCTGACCCGCCCGCTGGCCGTCCTGACCGACGCCGGGGCGCAGATCGCAGCCGGGGACTACGCCCGCCGCACCGACCTGCACACCGGCGATGAGATCGAGGCGTTGAGCCGCAGCTTTGACAAAATGGCCGATGCTGTGCAGGAAAAGATCGCTGACCTTGAGGCCGACGTCCAGCGGAGGGAGGACTTCGTCGGCGCGTTCACCCATGAGTTGAAAACCCCGATGACCAGCATCATCGGCTATGCGGACATGCTCCACACCATGCAGACCGACCCCGACGAGCAGCGCGAGGCCGCCGCGGCCATCGTGCACGAGGGGCGGCGGCTCGAGGCGCTGAGCCGCAAGCTGCTGGCCCTGCTGGGCCTGAATGAGGAGGGCGTTGAACTGACCGCCGTGCCGCTGCCCGCGCTCTGGCCGCGGCTGCACGCGGCCTGCCCGGACGTCAGCCTGCGCACGCCCGCCGCCGCGCCTACCGTGCGCGGGGACGCCGACCTGCTGCTGGATCTGCTCTGCAATCTGGTGCAGAACGCCGCCAAGGCCAGTGCGCCCGGTGCGCCGGTGCTGGTGCTCTGTGCGCAGGCCGGGGACGCCGTCACGCTGACCGTGGCGGACCGCGGCTGCGGCATCCCGCCCGAGCTGATCCCCCGCGTGACCGAGCCGTTCTACATGGTCGATAAATCCCGCGCCCGCCGTCAGGGCGGCAGCGGCCTGGGGCTGGCGCTCTGCCAACGCATTGCCGCCGCCCACGGCAGTGCGCTGCGCATCGAAAGCGAACCCGGCAGGGGCACCCGGGTCAGTGTGACGCTGCCCGTCTGGAAGGAGGATGCACCGTGAGCCTTTGGAACCATCCGCGGCTGACCGCCGCGCTTTGCACCGTGGCCGTGCTGGGCTGCGCCGCCGCGCCCGCGGTGTTTCTGGCCGCAGCCGACGCTGCCAGCCTTGGCCGCGTCGAGACCGTGGCCGACCCCTACGTTGCCCCGACGCCCACGGCGGACGATTATTATATCCTGCGCCAGCTGGCCGCCCGCAGCCGGAACGCCGAGAGCGAGCGGGAGCAGCGCCCCGCCGAGGTTCTGACAGCCCCGAAAATGTACATAGGTGCGTCCGCCAGCCTGCAATCCATGCAGTATGCGGATTCCGCCGCCGCCGAGGCCGCCGAGAACGCCCTGCGCCAGATGGCCGAAACAGGCGCTGTGCCCGCCGCCTGGGCTGCCGAGGCGCTGGACACGGCTGAGACCGGCGAAAGCTACACCGACTGGGACGGCAGATATTACTACCTGGACGAGACCTACTGCGTCACCGACAGCCTCGGCTTTGTGACGGTGCGGCGGTTCGGCATGACGGATAATGCACTTTTTACGCGCTACAGCATCACTATGGACAGCCGCACCGGCACAGTGGTCGAGGCATGGCTCTCGATGGCCGGGACCGACGCGGAAAACACCCCGCTGCCCACCGAGACCGCCCTGCGCAGCTTTGCCGCCCAGGCCGGACTGGAAAGCCTCGGCGACTGGGCCGCCCCCGCCGACAGCCCCTACGGCTGCGCCCTCTACAGCACGAACGGCGGTGCGCTCATCACCGCCTCGACCCACCCCTACACCTACCAGGATTACGTCGGTACAGCGCCGGTTTCGTCAGACCGCTGGTACTACAGCCTGACCCTCCAACTCCGCACCGAGGACCAACTGCCGGGGTAGGGGGGCGTCCCCTGCCGCCAACAACAGCCCTTGCCTTCCCCCTTGGGGGGAAGGCGGCCCCGCAGGGCCGGATGAGGGGCAGGCTCCCGCTGCCGCCCATTCCCGGGCAAACCGCAGGGCGCGGCGTCCTCGACGCCCCGCGAAACCTTGCGCCGCCGCCAACAACAGCCCTTGCCTTCCCCCTTGGGGGAAGGTGGCCCCGCAGGGCCGGATGAGGGGCAGGCTCCCGCTGCCGCCCATTCCCGGGCAAACCGCAGGGCGCGGCGTCCTCGACGCCCCGCGAAACCTTGCGCCGCCGCCAACAACAGCCCTTGCCTTCCCCCTTGGGGGAAGGTGGCCCCGCAGGGCCGGATGAGGGGGAGGCTCCCGCTGCCGCCCATTCCCGGGCAAACCGTAGGGGGCGGCGTCCCCGACGCCCCGCGAAACCTTCCGCCAACGGCCATCCCCTGGGCAACCACCCGCAAACATCCGCCCACGCAAACCTGCGGGCCGGGCATGCCCGGCCCCTACCGTGCAACGTAACGACCAGTTCTATACCACCCAAAAAGGAGGCTCCCACACATGAACCGCACACTTCCGCTCATCCTGACCGCTGCCCTCCTGCTCACCGCCTGTGCGTCCGCCGTACCGGCACAACCCACCACCGCCACGACCTCCCCTGACGCCGCAGCGTCCTCCCCGGCACAACCTGACGCCGCGGCGTCCTCCCCATCACAGCCCGCCGCCGAAACCTCCGCCCCGCCACTTACCCCAAAATTCCCCGTCGGCCATCTTCTCACCCTCCCCCAGAACCAAAACAGCGGCCCCGTCTGGAACACCGGCGACGCGCTCTATGAGCTTCGGGACGCCAGCAATATGACCCCCGAGGCCCTCGTCCTCAAAACCGACTACGCGGCCCTGACCCAGTCCGTCTACTGCGATATTCCCGGCTGCACCCACGACTCCGACGCTTGCCCGGCCTACCTGGCCAGCGACTTCTGCGTCGGCGTCATGGCCGTGGACGGCACGGTCTACACCTATCCCGGCGAGCTGACAAACGTCGCCCCAACGCAGATTTACCGCATCGACCCCGCCGCCGGCAAAACGCCCGTGGCCGCGGTGCCCGATGCCCTGCCCCACCACATGCAGCTGCAATGGTGCGACGAGTACGCCCTGTACGGCTGCCCCCTCGCCGCCAGTCATCAGCCCGGCACCCTCTACCGCTGGGACTGGCAAAATGACACGGTGCAGACCATCCCGATGCTGGCCGACGAGAAGATCATCGCCTGCGAGGGCAGCCGCTTCCTGACGATCCGCATCGAGGCGAACGAGCCGTTCCCCAATTTCGGCAGCACCGAGCAGGAAAAAGCCATTTTGGCGCACGCCGTCTACGTCTACGCCTGGCTCGACCCCGCCACCGGCGCGCGGGAAAAAATCTGCACGCGCCCCTACGCGGACGGCTATTTCCACAACTATTACGATGGCAGGATCTACTACACCGGCAATTTCCGCAATGCCGACACCCCCGGCCAGCAGGCCGCCCTGCTGTACTTTGACACTGCCGACGGCACCGAGAAAACGCTGCTCGAGACCATCCCGCTTCACACCTACGGCATCGACGTGTGCGCACCCTTCAGCCCGGCGTTTGCGGGCGTGCCGCAGCGGTATCTCCGCGTGCAGAATGCCGGGGACGCCAACGCGGACTGCCTGCTGGACATGGAGACCGGCGACGTCCTCCCGGCCCCCACGGTCACGGCGGAGGGCGTGCGCCGCCCCGCGCTGCTGCTGGCCTGCACCGCGTCGGGCCAATGGCTGACAACCGCCAACCCCCGCGACAGCTATGACCAGCAGTACAGCCTCTACGCCCTCTGGGACCCGGCAGACTTTTTGGCCGACGGGCAGCCCGCCGCGTGGGTCACGATGTATGCGACAGAATGAACGGTTGTATAATTATGCGCAAAAATGCCGATTTGTCCACAAGACGAGAACACAGGCACGCCTGCCGCAAACAAAATTTTAAAAAGTAAGCCAAAACTACTTGAAAAATTGCTTTTATGGTGGTAACATGAAGGCGGTGTTTGAAATTATATAAAGGAGTGTCGTTTTATGGCAATTCAGAATGCTTACCTGCAGGGCGTATATGAGGGCCTTGCAAAGCGCAACCCCGAGCAGAAGGAGTTTCTGCAGGCTGTTGAGGAAGTCCTCGAGAGCCTGGAGCCCGTTGTGGCTGCCCACCCCGAGTACGAGAAGGCCGGCCTGATCGAGCGCCTGGTCGAGCCCGAGCGCATCATCATGTTCCGTGTGCCTTGGGTCGATGACGCTGGCAAGGTCCAGGTCAACCGCGGCTACCGTGTGCAGTTCAACTCTGCCATCGGTCCCTACAAAGGCGGCCTGCGTTTCCACCCCTCTGTCAACCTGTCTATCCTGAAGTTCCTGGGCTTTGAGCAGTGCTTCAAGAACAGCCTGACCGGCCTGCCCATGGGCGGCGGCAAGGGCGGCGCTGACTTTGACCCCCACGGCAAGTCTGACGCCGAGGTCATGCGCTTCTGCCAGAGCTTTATGACCGAGCTGTACCGCCACATCGGCCCCGACACCGACGTGCCCGCCGGTGATATTGGCGTTGGAGGCCGTGAGGTCGGCTACCTGTTTGGCCAGTACAAGCGCCTGCAGAATGAGTACACCGGCGTGCTGACCGGCAAAGGCATCCCCTTCGGCGGTTCTCTCGCCCGTACCGAGGCTACCGGCTACGGCCTGTGCTACTTTGCCAAGGAAATGCTGGCTGACGCCGGCAAGAGCTTCGAGGGCCAGCGCGTGGTCATCTCCGGTTCCGGCAATGTGGCCACCTACGCCAACCAGAAGGCCACCCAGCTGGGCGGCAAGGTCATTGCCATGTCTGACTCCAACGGTTACATCGTCGACGAGAACGGCATTGACTACAAGGTCATCAAGGAGATCAAAGAGGTCAAGCGTGCCCGCATCAAGACCTACCTGGACTATGTCCCCACCGCTAAGTACGTCGAGGGCAGCCAGGGCATCTGGACCGTCCCCTGCGACATCGCCCTGCCCTGCGCCACCCAGAACGAGCTGCGCCTGGACGGTGCCAAGGCTCTGGTTGCCAATGGCTGCTACTGCGTAGCCGAGGGTGCCAACATGCCTTCCACCCCTGATGCCATCGCTTACCTGCAGCAGAACGGCATCCTGTTTGCCCCGGCTAAGGCATCCAACGCCGGCGGCGTTGCTACCTCCGGCCTGGAAATGAGCCAGAACAGCCTGCGCCTGTCCTGGACTTTCGAGGAAGTGGATGAGCGCCTGCACAACATCATGGTCAACATCTATCACAGTGCTGCCGCCACTGCCGAAAAGTACGGCATGAAGGGCAACCTGGTCGCCGGTGCCAACATCGCCGGTTTCGAGAAGATCGCCTCCGCCATGATGAGCCAGGGCATTGTCTGATACAAATGCAGACAGTCGGGTGAACTCCCGGGAAAAATTGCATAAACTTTTTTAGTAAAACCTATTGACACACACGCCGTGCTGTGGTATTATAATCAAGCACCGCGAAACAGCGTGTGTGTCATATATCGCGGAGTAGAGCAGATGGTAGCTCGTCGGGCTCATAACCCGGAGGTCGCAGGTTCAAGTCCTGTCTCCGCAACCAACAGGCTGTGACAAAAATGTTGTCACAGCCTTTTTTCTTTGTTGTAACGCCAAAAAATGGCGATTTCGACGTCCTATTTTCAAGGTCGTATTTTACAAGGTTGTCCAACCGTTTCACGGCGGTTGGGCTTTTTTGTTGCTGCTTTTCCACAGCGGTGTGCCCGCATTGTGGAGAAAATGAGCGCGTTTTAAGAAAATTCTCAATAAAATTCGTCTGTTTTCAAAAAGTTTTCAATCCCGGCTGTCGGTTTTCCACACTGATAGCTGGGATTTTTGCGTTTTTTGAATATATAAGTGAAAGTTTACATTTTGTTAATAATTTGAAGCAGATTGATGGCTGCGAAAAGCCCCCCTTCTCCCCTGTTTGGAGTGAATTTCCCGGCAGTTTTCAGTTTGTTTTCAGGTTTTCCATTTTATACCTATTTACAATAAGGAGTCCTGCAAATAAAAGTCAATAGGTTTCCATAAAAAATCGCAAAAAAATACTCGGCAGATAGCCGAGTAAAAATGCGTACAGCAAACAGGACTCCCTCAAAAAATGGAGGCAGCCAAATGACATAATGAACATTACAAATTAGCCTTCTTCGGTTTGAACTGCACTTTCAGCAGCGTTCAGACACTCCTTGACACGGGCATAGTAAATACGCAGGAACTTGTTCGCAGCAGCGGTAGTGCAAACGAAGAAAGGCTTTCCCTCGTCACGCTTTTTGGCGTAGAACTGGTAAACCGCCTCGTTTTCGGGTTTGCGTTTGACGTAAGTAGAAACCACTTGAAAGAGTGCTTTTCTCAATTGAGGTGATCCACGCTTGGAAGTTGCCACACTGGAAAGCTGCATCTTGCCGGAGCCAACAACGCCGGGGTCTACGCCTGCAAAGGCCACAATAGAACTGCGGTGTGGGAAACGGCGAATATCACCTAATTCAGCCATGAGATGCGGCCCAGTGGACTTCCCAACGCCATACATGGCCATAACGGTCTCGTACTCCGGCAGCTGCTTGCAGAGATTCAGCATCTCGGCTTCCAGCTTGGACTGGTTTTCGCGCAGTGCAATAAGCTGGTCGGCGGCAACCGTAACCAGTAACTTGGCATTGTTGTCACGCGGCAGCGTGGTGTAAAGTCCGCAGCTGGCTGCGTAGAGAGCATCTGTCGCATCAGTACTAAAATGGTAGCCCTTTCTCTTGCACCATTTCTTGTATCGCTCTCCAAAAGCATCCGGTGACATACGGTTAATGCAGTCGCAATGCCAAAAGGTTCTGTAAAAATCTACCCACTTCAAATGTCCGTCTGCCTTTTCGGGGCTTGAGAACAGCTCGTTTACACCCGGAAAGGTCTTGTCAGACAAAGAAATAAGGTTGTTTGTGAGCATGACAATGTTCTTGCTATACAAGTCGCATTGACGTTCGCACAGCTTGAGTTGTTGTCTAATTGCTTCCGTAGGAGTATATTCCCGCAATGTAGACCAGTTGTCAAGCCCATATTTAGCAATTTTAAGAGCATCCTTCGGATCGGATTTTACCTTGCGCAGAGAGCCTGCTCCGCTTTGCTTAATAAGCAATGGGTTTAGGATGCTCACAAAGATTCCCTCACTGTGAAGCAGCGCTGCTACCGGCTCATGGTATCTGCCGGTTGCTTCCATTACAACGCGGGTATCTGGCTCCATGCAAAGAACATCCAACGCAAGGCGCGACAGTTCAATATCTGAATGCCTTACCTCATATGGCGCTGCAACAAGCTCCCCACCGGGCTTCATGGCAGCTACCATACTCTTACCCTTAGAAACATCGATTCCAACTACGGTCATTCGTTTTCCTCCCAATTTGAATTTGCAATGGCTTCCGCCTTTTACTTATTGCTTGTTCAATCTCCTGGGTAACACGAACGCACCGCTTTGCGGTGGAACTACCTGCGTAAATCGAATGCTGCGAATAAGAACGGCGGCTGACTGACTCCTTGACGGACGTGTGAGTCCAGGGATTATCGTGTCAGGCCACTACATTCTTATTCTACAGCTTAGGCAACAAGCTGGATAGCAACACGACTGGATGCCGTGAGGCTACCCACAAATATATTGTAGGAGGATTTTCACTATGAGCATCATTATCGGCATCGACCACGGTTACTACGCCATCAAAACAGCGCATTGTTCATTTCCGGCTGGACTTACCAGCTACGGAGAACACGAACCCTACACCCGCCAAGGACTCTTAGAGTTTGGCGGGT
>OGIO01001330.1_pt1 | contig 21181 bp, 12 predicted proteins | sample 1571841 | NCBI WGS metagenome assembly OGIO01 (sample SAMEA2582111, study PRJEB24529) | metagenome | biome: Human gut stool | place: China | collected 2011
ATATCTATTTTGTCCGGACTATGGGCACTTCGCTCATTCTGGCAATTATCATTTATAGCGGTATACTCTTTCTCAAACCGTGTTATGCCCTGTACAAAAATAGAAAAGCCCTGGAAGAATCCCCGTCCCGGAAAACTTCTTTCCAACAGCTACTGAGATACGGATTATTGTTCGTATTACTCGCCGGTTCGTTCTGGGGTACGAAAACGGCCTGGGACATACGGAACAAAAACGTCGGCAAAACAAGCAACGATTACATCAGTGACTTTATGAAAAAACCGAATGGACAAACGATGGCCAATTGGGACGACTGGAAAAACCGGATTACCGATAATTTCGGATCCTATCTGAACAAATGGCTGCCCAACGCCATTTTGAATACCCCCTATAATCTGAATGCCAAATCTTCCGGGGGAGAAATTTTCCGGGGGATGCTGATCGCATTTCTGATCATTTTCGGTCTCATCAAATTGCCCAAAGGCGGATTGCTCCTGTTTCTCTATTTGGGTGCAACCATGGCAGTCCTGCTCGTGTGGCCGGAACAATACGGCGGTCTTCGCTATTTCATCGCCGCTATTCCTTTTTTCATCTTCCTGTTTTTCTACGGTATAAATGCGGTGATTCTTTATCCGGGTAAACGCCGGAGAAAAAATATTCCGGTATTCTTACCGGCTGCCTGCATGATTATCTTTGCCCTGATTTTCATGTTTCCTGCCTATTCCCAGGCTTTGGTCGAAAAAAAGCAGCTGGCGAAATACAAAACCTGGAGTCCTGAAATTGCCGGAAATGCTTTTGCAGAATTTACGGCTGCCATGCAATGGTGCGGGAAAAATCTTCCCGATAGCGCACGGGTGATTTGCCGGAAACCGGAAATATTCTTTATGTACTCGGGAGGGAAAAAATGCGGTAGTTTTTCCCAATACGGAAAACCGGAAGATATCCTGCAACAGCTGATCGGTCAAAAAGCCACCCATGTCATCATCGACCATTGGTTTCGGCATGCCTACTATACGTTGTATCCGCTGATCTCGACACATTATCCGGAAAAATTCAAATTCGTCGGTAAGTTTGAAAGCCGGGGAGCCCAACAGGAACCCCCGACCCTCATTTTCGAATTTCATCCCGACTGGACTAAGCCTGAGACAAATGCACAATAATTTTATCTGATTATAAAAGAGAACTGTATCAATTTCCATTCAAAAATGATATATTTGCACTTTGTTTTTATAAAAGTGCACAACAAGGTGTGTCATTTACTATTGCAAATATAAAAATCACCTATAATGAACGAGAAATTTCCTGAATACAAAGGCCTGGATCTTTCTGAGGTAAACAAAGAAATATTAAAAACCTGGGAAGAAAACAAGACTTTCGAAATGAGTTTGAAGACACGGGAAGGTCACCCTTCATTCGTTTTCTATGAAGGTCCTCCTTCAGCGAACGGCATGCCCGGAATCCATCATGTGATGGCCAGAACCATTAAGGATGTCATTTGCCGTTATAAAACTCTGCAAGGATTTTTAGTAGAACGTAAAGCAGGCTGGGATACGCATGGTCTCCCTGTAGAACTCGGTGTAGAAAAAAAATTAGGAATCACCAAAGAGGCTATCGGTAAAACGATCAGCGTCGTGGAATATAACAAAGAATGTCGTGCAGATGTCATGAAATTCACTAAAGAATGGGAAGATCTGACAAAGCAAATGGGATATTGGGTAGACATGAAAAATCCCTATATCACTTATGACAACCGATATATCGAAACGTTATGGTATCTATTGAAGAAATTGTATGAAAAAGGATTTCTTTATAAAGGTTATACCATACAGCCTTATTCTCCGGCTGCGGGTACCGGTCTGAGTACACACGAACTGAACCAACCGGGATGTTACCGGGATGTAAAGGATACGACTTGTGTCGCCCAATTCAAGGTAATCCGGGACGAAAAATCCGAAAAGCTGTTTGCTGACAGCGAACCGGTATATATTCTGGCGTGGACAACTACACCCTGGACTTTGCCTTCCAATACCGCCCTGGCTGTAGGACCCAATATCACTTATTATGTCGTAAAGACTTATAATCCTTATACCTATCTTCCGGTGACCGTCATTTTGGCCAAAGACCGGTTCAGTGCCTATTTCAATCCCAAAGCCGAAAGTTTGGCCCTGGAAGATTATCAGGCAGGAGACAAATTGATTCCCTATCGGAAAGTCGGGGAATTCAAAGGTCCGGAACTCGAAGGTATCCGTTATGAACAGCTGATGCCCTGGATGCGTCCCGAAGGAGATGCGTTCCGGGTAATCCTCGGGGATTATGTGAGTACAGAAGACGGAACCGGCATCGTACATATCGCTCCGACTTTCGGTGCCGACGACGACCGGGTTGCCAAACAAGCCGGAATCGCTCCGATGTTATTGGTCGACAAAGACGGTAATAAACAACCGATGGTCGATAAACGCGGACGTCTTTTCGTTTTGGAAGAAATCGATCCCGAATTTGTAAAGAGCCATGTCAATACCGAACTTTACAGTGAATATGCCGGCCGGTTTGTCAAAAACGCTTATGACCCTCAACTGACTGAAGAAGATGCCACCCTCGACATCGACCTGTCCGTCATGCTGAAAAAAGAAAATAAAGCATTCAAGGTCGAGAAACACGAACACAATTATCCGCATTGCTGGCGTACCGATAAACCGGTATTGTACTATCCTTTGGATTCGTGGTTTATCAAAACTACCGCTGTACGTGAACGGATGATCGAGCTCAACAAGACTATCAACTGGAAACCGGCCAGTACGGGCGAAGGACGGTTTGGGAAGTGGCTGGAAAATCTGGTTGACTGGAACCTTTCGCGTTCACGTTACTGGGGCACTCCGCTCCCCATCTGGGTAAGTGAAGACGGCACAGAAAAAAAATGTATCGGTTCGGTAGCAGAACTAGTCGAAGAGATCGAAAAATCGATCCAGGCCGGCTTTATGCAGGAAAATCCTTATCAGGGATTTATTGCCGGTGATTATTCTAAAGAGAATTACGATAAAATAGATTTGCATCGTCCTTATGTCGACGACATCATTTTGGTGTCAGACAGCGGACAAAAAATGTACCGGGAAAAAGATCTGATCGACGTGTGGTTCGACTCAGGCGCTATGCCCTATGCTCAGCTTCATTATCCATTCGAACATCGCGAAGATATCGATCAGAAACTGCGCTTTCCGGCAGACTTTATCGCCGAAGGTGTCGATCAGACCCGGGGCTGGTTTTTCACCCTGCATGCCATCGCGACAATGGCTTTCGACTCGGTTGCCTTCAAGAACATCATTTCCAACGGGCTGGTATTAGATGCCAAGGGCAATAAAATGTCCAAACGGCTCGGGAATGCAGTAGATCCTTTTTCTACGATAGCCACTTATGGATCGGACCCATTGCGTTGGTATATGATTACTAACTCGCAGCCCTGGGATAACCTGAAGTTCGACATGGCAGGTATCGACGAGGTGAAACGTAAATTTTTCGGAACCCTCTACAATACCTACGGTTTCTTCGCTTTGTATGCCAATGTAGACCATTTCCGCTATGCAGAGGCAGAAGTCGCTATTGAAGAACGTCCCGAGATCGATCGTTGGATTCTGTCTTTACTGAATTCTCTGATCAAGGAAGTGACCGAAGCTTACGAAAAATACGAACCGACCAGGGCAGGCCGGGCTATTCAGGATTTCGTTATCGAAAATCTGTCCAACTGGTATGTACGTTTATCCCGGAAAAGATATTGGGGAGGTGAATACTCCCAGGATAAGATTTCCGCTTATCAGACGTTATATACTTGTCTGGAAACGATCGCTATTCTTTCGGCTCCGATCGCTCCGTTCTATATGGAAAAACTATTCGGTGACCTGAATAAAGTGACCGGACGGCACAGCGGAAGCGTACATTTAGCCGATTTCCCGAAAGCCGACGAAAAATTGATCGATAATGAACTCGAAGAGAGGATGGAACTTGCCCAACAAATCTCTTCTATGGTACTGGGCTTGAGGAGAAAAGTTCAACTTCGCGTGCGCCAACCGCTAAGCAAACTCATCATACCGATTCTGAACGATCATATGATCCGGCAACTGGACGCTGTGAAAAATATTATCCTCTCGGAAGTCAATGTTAAGGAAATCGAATACATCACCGATACGACAGGTGTTTTAGTCAAGAAAATCAAACCGAATTTCAAGACTTTGGGACCGAAATACGGTAAATATATGAAGCAAATTTCCACTTTGATCGCCGCAATGGAACAAAGTGATATTTTCGAGTTCGAGAAAAATGGCCGCTATCAACTGAATATCGGTACCGAACCGATCGATTTGAGCCTGGAAGATGTCGAAATATTGTCGGAAGATATCCCGGGTTGGTTAGTCGCCAACGAAGGACGCCTGACGGTAGCTTTAGATATCAACGTAACCAAAGAATTGAAAGAAGAAGGAATTGCCCGGGAATTGATCAACCGGATTCAGAATCTTCGGAAAGAAAGTAATTTTGATGTTACGGATAAAATCACGTTAGCTATCGGCCGGCACAAAGAGATAAACGAGGCTGTCGAAAATTTCTCGCAATACATTGCCAGTCAGGTATTAGCCGAGCACATCGAACTAACGGACGAGAAGGATGATAAAGCCAGGGATATCGAGATCGACGACATTCACACCTTTATCAAAATTGAAAGAATAAACTGAATGCCGAAACCGGCGAACAATCCCGCCGGTATTTCGTATGAAGAAACATCTGTAAAATTTTCAAATGTTGATGTTTTTTATTAATTTAGACAAAAACTTATAAGCTATGGCAGAGAAGACGAGATATTCGGATGAAGAGTTGCAGGAATTTAAGGAATTAATTCTGGAGAAACTCGATAAAGCAAGAAAAGATTATGACTTGCTGAAAGGTGTCATCTCGGGAAGTGACGGGAACGACATTGCGGACACTTGTCCTACATTCAAGGTACTGGAAGAAGGAGCCTCTGTTCTTTCTAAAGAAGAGGCCGGCCGTTTAGCTCAGAGACAGGCTAAGTTTATCGCCCATTTGGAAGCAGCCTTAATTCGGATCGAAAATAAAACGTATGGTATTTGCCGGGTAACAGGTAAGCTGATTTCGAAAGAAAGATTACGTGCTGTTCCTCATGCCACGTTAAGCATCGAGGCCAAAGAAGGGAAAGAGAACTGATCCAGTCCGGTCAGCGGATTTTCAGGTCTGATCAGCGGGCCCTTCGAACACTCTGATTGGCAAACGACTTCCGGTTCTGATCAATAAATATGAATCAGGGTGTTCCGGTTATGCCAATCAGCTTTGTTCCAGTCAGTCTTTGAAAAGAATCTGATTATTTTTTCTCTTTTATTTACCGTTTCGGATTTGCAATTTTAAACTCTTAGTTCTTAATTCTAAACTCCTGGTTTTCATTATGAGTGTGCGGAATAAACTGGTGATTTTCATTATAGTCTTACTTGTTCTGGATCAAGCTGTAAAAATCTGGATCAAAACCCATATGATGATTGGGGAAGAATTCAGTGTCTTCGGAAACTGGTTCAAAATTCTTTTTATTGAAAATAACGGGATGGCTTTCGGAATGGAACTGGGAGATGGGAAATTCGGAAAGGCTGTGTTGAGTTTATTCCGCCTTGTGGCTGTTGCCGGTATCGGTTGGTATATCTTAAAACTTATCCGTGAAAAAGCCCCTTTAGGCGTACTGTTTTCTTTTGCCTTGATTTTTTGCGGGGCTATCGGAAATATTTTTGACAGTCTTTTCTACGGTATGATCTTTAACGACAGTCACTATCAGATTGCCAGCCTATTCCCTGAAGGCGGTGGTTACTCTTCTTTCCTGCACGGACGGGTTGTCGATATGTTATATTTTCCTTTAATAGAAGGTACGATCCCCGGTTGGGTACCCGTTTGGGGCGGTGAAGATTTTCTTTTCTTCCGTCCGGTATTCAACCTGGCCGATTCATATATCACGATCGGTGTGTTGATGTTAATCCTTTTTTACCGGAAATTTTTCGCTACGAAAAAATAATTTATTTTAAATCATTTATACTTTATAATCATATTGATACCTTTACCGAAAATACCTCCTTAACGTCTTCCGGTTTACTATAGCAATCTTCATAAATAATGCATTTGAAAGTATTGTTACATATCAATTTCTTATTTCATAAATTACTGCAAACAATCCAGTCCATCATAGCGTGAAGTCCTGCTGAACTGTCTTGATTGCATTATTTTATGGAATTGCTATAATATTTCATAAACTTAATATTCCATAAACCTCACGTTATACTACAGTCATTTTCAGTAAACAGCGCAGGAAAATATATCTGTCTGAGTGCATTTGCAGGCATCTTAGATCTTCTTAGCCGGTAGAAATCTGCGTTATGGAGAAAAATCGCAACCTGTCTGAGCGAAGCCTGCAGCGGAGCGAGTTTTGCATTTTTCTCCATGCTTTTAGCAGATTTTTACCGACTTAGAAGATCTTAGATGCCGAAACCGCACTCAGACAGATATATTTTCCTGTGCGTCCCCCACCCACCAATCAAAACTACAGCAAAGGAACCCAACCCATTATGAACGAAAATACAACACACCTCCACCCCGCATTCCTCACCCGAATGAAAGAAATGCTCGACAACGAATACCCCGCATTCCTCTCCAGCTTCAGCGCTCCCCGAACCTACGGCCTGCGCATAAACACCTCCAAGATCACCTGCGAAGACTTCGAAAACCTGTCTCCATTTCCAACCCGTCAGATCCCATGGATCAAAAACGGCTACTTCTACGATGAAGACATCCGTCCTTCCAGATGCCCATACTACCAGGCCGGCCTCTACTACCTTCAGGAACCCAGCGCCATGACCCCCGCCTCCCGCATCCCCATCGAGCCGGGTGACAGAGTCCTGGACCTCTGCGCAGCCCCGGGCGGCAAGGCAACTGCAGCAGGCGCAGCACTTCAGGGACAGGGACTTCTGGTAGCAAACGATATCAGCACTTCCCGCGCCAGAGCCCTCCTTCGCAACCTGGAACTCTTCGGCATCCCAAATGTCTTCGTAGCAAACGAAACACCTGCAAAGTTAACCAAAGCATTCCCCGAATTCTTCGACAAGATCATCCTGGATGCTCCATGCTCCGGAGAAGGAATGTTCCGTAAGGAAGAAGCCCTTGCCAAAGACTGGACTCCCGAAAAATCCATGGAGCTTTCCGAAATCCAGAAAGAGCTTATCCTCCAGGCAGCCGATATGCTCCGTCCCGGCGGACTGATGCTTTACTCTACCTGCACATTCGCGCCTGCAGAAGACGAACAAACTGTTTCCCATCTTCTGGAAAACCGTCCTGACATGGAACTGGCAGAAATGGAAGATTATGAAGGCTTCTCCCATGGAGTTCCTGAATGGGGAAACAAAAATCCTGAGCTTATTAAATGCATCCGGATTTTCCCACACAAAATGAACGGAGAGGGACACTTCCTTGCGCTCTTCCGTAAAAAAGGACAGGCAATCAAGGAAAGCTCCCGTCCTCACACAAAACCGGACAAAAACGCATTTCCACTGATTGAGGAATTTCTGAACGAAATCGGTCTGAAAACCCTCTGCGGTCAGCCATTTGACTGGGAACGTGTGGAAATCCGCGGTGATAAAGCCTACTATCTTCCCCCGGTTGCCCACAACTTCCGCGGCATCACCTTCTTAAGAAACGGTCTCTATCTCGGTGACCTGAAGAAAAACCGCTTCGAGCCGTCTCAGCCACTTGCACTGGCAATCCGCAAAGATGAAGCAGAAGCAGTCATCTCTCTCTCCGCTTCTGACGAAAGGATCACCAGATATTTAAAGGGCGAAACCTTAAATATCGAACCCGAAGAAGCAGCTCACAAAAAAGGCTGGCATCTCCTCTGTGCAGATGGATATCCCATTGGCTTCGGTAAACTGGTCAACCAGATCCTGAAAAACAAATATCCGGCAGGGTGGCGCGTATAACACGCGCTTATCCCTGCCGGATATTTGAATTCGCAATAATAATATTTATTCCACTTACAGCAATATCTCTTTCTGCAATGTAAACGAATAAATGATCTTCTCCTTCACTCTTTTCCCCGTCATCCGTTCCAATGCCCGGGCATAATCCTCAAGTTGCACATGATACAGATCGATCAGCTTCTGTTCCTGTCCTCTCTTCACTCTATCCGTTTTATAGTCCACAAGAACAATCTCTTCCTCTTCCATAAAATAGGCATCGATAATTCCCTGCACCAGCACTGTTTCGTTCTTCCACCCATCATCGAGCATAGAAGCACTTCTCTGAATCACAAAAGGCTGTTCTCTGTAAAGATGTTTTTTCATAGCAGCTTTCTTCATCCTCTGCCCCAGCCCGGACTCCACAAACCTCCTGATATCCCGGATCCGGATACATTCTGCTTCCTGCTCTGTCATTTTCCGGCTCTCCAGAAGTCTCTTTAACTGAGCCCGAAGCTGTTCCTCTGTATCTGTTTCTGCATAATCCAGACATTCCATTACTCTGTGATAAGCAGTACCTCTGGCAGCCCCCTTATACTCTTCCTGCTTCTCTGCCATAAATGCGGGAACCGGCGCTTCCTGTTCTTCCTCCTGCTCTTCGGCAGACACACTGATATTCTCTTCCAGTTCACTTTCATCATGCCAGCTTCTCTTTTTCAGGTCCGAAACACTGACTTTAACCGGAATATCTTCCAGATATTTATACGGATATACAAAGGAAAATCTTTTCTCTATCTCTTCCTTCACAGCCTTATCATACACTTTATTTTCATCCCAGTTCTGCAGATATTCCTCCTGCATCTGGTTTCCTGCCTGGATGAGAACTGCCTTTTCTGTCATCTGACGGACAGTAATCTTTTTTATCACAAACTCAGAGATATCATCGTAAATCCCCGGCTGTTTCTTCATGAGGATTCCATATTCCCACAAAAGTTCACTCATTGCCCGATGCCGCACCAGCGCAGGCAGTACAAAAGCCCAGTAATTCTTTGCTTTCATTCTGGTTCCCAGTGGGAGCAGTTCTTCTTCCTCATCCAGAAAACGCGACAGCGACAGCATCTGCTTTTCCAGCTTTCCGACTGTTCCTGTAAGGATCAGTTTCTCTTTTGCTCTTGTCATGGCAACGTAAAGTACCCTCAGTTCCTCTCCCAGACTCTCCTTCAGAAGCTGTCTTCTGATCACCTGCTTATTCAGCGAAGATGCGATCACCCGTTTCTCCGGTATAATAGCATCAGCCCCTATTCCCAGTTCCGGATGAAGCAAAAGACCTGCATTCATATCCTGAAAATTAAACTGTTTTCCCATACCGGCCACAAATACTACCGGAAATTCAAGTCCTTTACTCTTGTGGATCGTCATGATCTCCACTGCGGTATTGCCCGCTCCTGTCAGATTGACTTCTCCATAGTCTACCTGATATGCCTGTAGCTGTTCGATATAACGAACAAAGTTAAACAGACCCCTGTAGCTTGTCTTCTCATAGTCCATAGCTTTCTCCACAAGCATGGTAAGATTTGCAAAACGCTGCTCCCCTCCCGGAAGTGCCCTTGCATAATCTCCATACCCGGTTTCTTTCAGCACATAAAGGATCAATTCGTGGACCGGCGTATATGCAGCCATATTTCTTACCTTTTCAAGGAGACTCAGAAATCCTTTTAATTTAATATTCAGAGAGTTCTTTTCATCTGTTCGCAGATTACTGTTTGACAATTCAGATTTCAGCTTATCCGGATCCAGTTCTTTTTCGGGGATTTCATTTTCTCCTGCATATGCCGAAACACTCTCATAAAGCAGACCATCAGGATACTGTATTCTAAGCTCTGCCAGTTCCTGCGAAGTGCATCCGACGATCGGTGAACGAAGCACTCCCATAAGCGGAATATCCTGCAGCGGATTGTCACACACCTTCAGATAATTCAATACAGTCACAATCTCGGTTGCAGAGAAATATCCGGTTCTTGATGTACAATATACAGGGATTCCCTGAGACGCCAGCACTTCCCTGAAGGTTTCTGCCCATCCATAGGCAGTGCGCAGCAGGATTACAATATCCCCGTATTCCACAGGCCGGTATTCCTTCGTCTCTTTATCTACGATCTGTTCTTTTCCCACAATTTCTTTAATTCTCTGTGCAATGGCCAGCGCCTCCAGTTCCTGCCCGGTCTGATTTTCCATTTCCCTGCGTTTTCCCGATGCACCTGCGTCTTCATAGTCCTGTACATCAGACAGTTCTTCTCCGTCTCTCTCGACCAGAAGAACCTCTGTCTTTACAAATTCCTCTGACTCTCCTTCCGGAAAAGAAGCTCCGGGATAAAGGGCCGCATCTTTGTCATAGGTAATCCCTCCCAGGTCTTCCCCCATGATCTGCCGGAAAATAAAGTTTACACTCTCCAGAACCTGTTCCCTGCTCCGGAAATTTTTGTGCAGGTCAATTCTCTGCTCCTGTGCTTCTTCTGTGGAATAACTTTTATATTTTTCCATGAAAAGCTCCGGCCTTGCCAGACGGAAACGATAGATACTCTGCTTTACATCTCCTACCATGAAGATATTTTTCTTCTGGTTGATCCACCCGGATACTGCTGTTGTCAGAAGCTCCTGCACTAAGTTACTGTCCTGATATTCATCCACCAGGACTTCATCATACTTTGCGGAGAGCTCTCTCGCAGCCTGAGACATATGGATTTCTTCCCCTTCTTTCGTCATCAGTATCTGCAGGGCAAAATGTTCCATATCCGTAAAATCCAGAATATTCTTTTCTCTCTTCGCCTCTCCAAACTGTTTTTTAAATCGTGCCGTCAACTCAACTAACATCTCTATTGGGCCTCTGATATATCTGATCACTTCCAGAAGTTCTTTCTCTGCACTCTGGAAATATCGCTGCCCCAGTTCCTTCAGAATCCCCTTTTCCTCATCCCGAAGATCTTTCACTCTCTGCTTCTTCTGTTCATCTACATCCGCAGCCTTCTTTGTGCTCAGCCGGGCAAATGAGGGTTTCATAAGTATTTCTGCAGTTGTATTATAATCTCTTTTCTCTGCCAGTTCCTGCAGACTTCTTATAAGAAGCAGATCACTGCTCAGTGCCTCATCATACAGATACGGACCATCCGGCTCTGAGCAGATTCTTCGAGCCTCCTGCACCAGAAGCTTCGCTTCCTGCAGTTCATCCTTCACTGCATCCCAGAGCATCCTCATCCACTCAGTCTCTCTTAACTCTTCCAGGGAATCAGTCCTGTAATCATCCATACACCCGGACAGCCATTCCTGCGGAAAAGGATTGCTCATAGCCATTTCATATAATTTCTGTATCAGGTTTCCCAGATTTTCATCTGACTTTCCTGTTGCAAAGCATTCCACGAATTTCTGAAACTTTTCATCTTTTTTGGCATAATATTCTTCAAGCAGTGCTTTCACAACATCTCCTCGCAGAAGCTTCAGCTCCCCCTCATCTGCCGTCCGATATCCCGGATCCAGTCCAATCAGATGAAAGTAATTCCGGATAATATAGGCACAGAAACCATCAATCGTTGTAATCTGTGCAGTATGAAGCAGGGTTGTCTGTCTCTGCAGATGCTCATTATCGGGATCCTCACAGAGTGCTTTTTCAATAGCTGCCGAGATCCTCTCTTTCATTTCACCTGCTGCCGCTCTTGTAAATGTCATGATCAGCAGTCTGTCAATATCCACAGGGTGTTCTTTATCTGTGATCTTACTCAGGATACGTTCTACCAGTACTGCCGTTTTTCCGGACCCGGCTGCCGCACTGACCAGAATATTTCTGTCCCGCAGCCGTATAACCTCCTGCTGCTCCTTTGTCCACTGTACGCCCATCTTATTCTGCCTCCCTGTCAAATGCTTTCCATAATTCCTCATCAGAGAAGTTTTTCAGTCTGCGGAATTCATATCCTGACAGCCTGCGGTCAAATCCGCATACCGTCATATACGGACAATAAGTACACGCATTCTTTTTTCCGAGCTCATAGGGAGAAACCTCTGCATCTCCCTCCAGAATAGAACTTCTTATCTTCTCAATCTTCGTCCTTACATACCGTCCAAGCACTGCAAACTGTGTTCTGTCTGCCACAGAAGAATTTTTGCGAAAGCTTCCGTCCTTATTAAATGCGACAGGAATGGAGCCAAGACTGCTGTCCATCCTGTACACAAGCTCCGGATCTGCCTGAACCAGCCCATTCATCTTCAGTTCTTTCATAAGACCTGCACTGACTGCGTCCACATCCGCATCTATCTTCTCCTGGATCATAGGATCCTTGATATTGTAATAAAAAACTCCCGCAGGAATAATCTCCTTATCCGGATATTTCTTCTGCTCTACACGCAGAGCACCATCCAGATAGATCATCAGCTGTAACTGCAGGCCATGATACAGATAAACCAGGTCAAAGGATGTATTTCCGGTTTTATAATCAATCACCTTCACATACACCTTATTCTGATCTTCCATAATATCTACTCTGTCAATTCTTCCTCCCCCGAAGGTTACCTCAAAGCCTTCCGGCTGAAATTCTCCCTGCTCCAGTTGTTTCTGAAGTGCCCATACCGTCCTTCTGAGGATTCTCCTTGTTCTCTCGATCATATATTCATTTCTGGCACTGCTTTTGAGCACCGTATTTCCATAATCTGCCACAATATTATCCAGACACCGGTCCGCAATCTCATTCCGTTCCTGTTCTGTCAGCTCTGTCCATTTCATGCCTCTTTTTCGCACTTCTTCTGCAAAGCTTTCCAGTGCTTCATGCATAACATTTCCCATATCCATAGGTTTAAACTCATATTCCACACGCTCGGTAAGCTTCATTCCATACTGAAGGAAATGTGCAAATGCACAGGCTGCAAAACGTTCCAGTCTGGTAGCACTGTAAGGTGAAACCTCTCCGTATAATGCCTTCGCCACACTCTGGCTGATAATGTCCTCTGGTTTTCCGGCAAAAGCCGACTGTACCAGCTTCTGTACTCTGCTTCTGTATTCCGGATTCCGCAGATACCAGCTGTAAAGCTCTCCAAACACTGCATCCGTCTCATCTGCCTGCTCCAGAATATCCTCATGTTCTTTCTCTGTCTCCTGTACCAGCTTCTCCAGAAACAGATCAATTCCAGCTTCCGGATTTTCTGGATAACAATAATTGTTTATAGAATTTTTATGGGGTCTGACCCCGGCTCCACCCTCAATTTTCAGCTTCAGATACAGACTGCATATACTCCCGATCAGATATGCCGGACTTATGCCTTCTCCTTTTGCATTGGTATCACTATAGGAGAGGATCAGCTTTTCTCCCGGTTTCGTCATATTCAGATACAGATAAAACCTCTGCATATTCATCAGTTCTTTAGGCCCCGGTGCCAGTTCCACTCCCTGCTCCTGGAAGAAATCCCTGTCAAGCTCTGATAAGATTCCGCCTGTCTGTGTGCTCTTTGGGATATTTCCCTCATTCACGCCAACAAAGAACAACGCCTTAATCTCCTTTAAACGGGATCGTTCCATATCACCCACCATTACCTGATCTATACTCGGCGGAATCAGCGCTACTTTTGCCTGAGAAAGTCCTGATTCCAGAAGCTGTCGGAACTCCTGTCTGTTTACCGTTTCTTCGCCAAGAATCTCAACCATCTTATCCAGCAGGTCCATCACAATTCCATAAATCTGGTTATATTCTTTTTCCATTGCTTTATCGCCTGACTCTTTAAACTTTCGCTCCTGTCGTTTCAGTTTCTGCCAGACATTGCTTTTTTGGATAAACTCATAGAGAATCCGGCAGTACTCTTCCACTGTCTTCTTCCCGGAACCAAATCCCTGTGCAAGTTCCCTTACTTCTTCCGCAAAGATTTCTCTGATCTCATTCAGTTCCTGTATCTTCTCCGCTTCCATTCCTCTGTATACACGAACCCATTTTTCAGACCATTTCTTATATCCCCGGATTCCCAGCGCCAGCACGTAATTCTCCAGCTTATCAGCCTGTTCTCTGGTAACTTCTGACATCCCGCATCTGAGATAACGGAAAACACTCTCATAAGGAAATCCCTGTACCGCCATCTCCATGGCAGCGCGCAGATACTCCACAAAAGGATTCATCATTACCGAATGCTTCTCGTCAATAAAATATGGAATATCTGCCTCCTCAAATACCTGTGCTGCAAGTCTTGCATATTCTTCCAGATTTCCTGTGATCACTGCAATTTCACCATAGCGGTATCCGCAGGTACGCACAAGTTCTGACATCCTTCTGGCAGCCTCCCGCATTTCTTCCAGGGGGGATGGCGCAGTAAATATTTTTATCTCCTGCTGTTCTTCGGCATACACGCCCTTTCTGTAGCGGAAGATATTTTTCTCCAGAAACTGTAAGGCAGGTGCCTGTGCAAACCGGGACTGTCCGGATGGTTTCAGATACACTGGATTCTCCAGATCTCTGGTCAGCCCTGCAAGTGTCCGTATCATCTGCTTGCTCATAAAGAAAAGCTGATAAGGTTTTCCCGGAGAAAAAGCATCCTCCCGTTCGTCCATAGTCACAGTAACACTTATGCGGTCAGCAATGACCAGAAGTTCCCTGAGCACATTGACCTGAATTGGCGTGAATCCGGTAAATCCATCAAAGAGAAATTCCGCTCCCTTAAGTTTTTCGGAAAAAGGAAGCTGTTTAAGCAGGACATCCATCACCTCTTCCCCTGTCATATAATGCCCCTTCAGGAATTCCCTGAATGACTGATAAAGGATTCCCACATCCTTAAGCTTCATTTCAAGTAATGGCTGATTTTTGGCCTTCTCTTTCATTTCTGCCAGATTCTCTTCTCTGATATCATACTGCATAAATTCTGAAACCAGAGACTTCACCTCATCCAGATATCCCGGCTTATTCATCTGACTTCCCAGATAGGCAAGTTCCTTTTTGTGCTGCTGCACCATTTTCTGCAGCACCATGCTTTTTCCCGTATCTTCCAGAACCTTTCTGTTATCTCCGCCGGTTTCTTCAAATACACGGTACGCAAGACGTTCAAAGCTCAGGATGTCAATATTCAGGATTCCTTTTCCCGGGTGCATTTCCACCAGCGTCTTCTGTGTCTGCATGGTAAACTGCTCCGGAACAATAATATAGTAATTTCTCTCCGGATGTTCCATGGACTCCCGGATTACTCTCTCATATGCAAAATAAGACTTTCCGGCACCGGAACTGCCGATAATAAACTGTAATGACATTCTTCTCTCCTTACTGTCGGTTACTCATATTCGTTGTTTCAGTATATCATAATTTAAGCACTTCTGTAATAGAATATACAAAACCATCCAGGAGGCGTGTACCATGAGTGCAAAAACAAAAATCATAGTCCTACATATGAAGGAAGTTATATACACCGGCATTTTCCTTCTTCTTGCTGTCATCCTGGCTATTGTACTTTTTTTCATGTTTGGACCCGGTCAGAAAAAAAGTGCCTCAGCCGATGCCAAAAGCCTGTACAAACCGGGAATTTATACTTCCTCCATCGACCTGAATGAAAACACCTTTGACCTGGAAGTAACTGTTGACTCTGACAGGATAACTTCCATCCGTCTGGTAAATTTAAGCGAAAGCACCGCAGCCATGTTTCCTCTCATGGAACCGGCTCTGGAATCACTGGCCAGCCAGATCTATACCTCCCAGTCGCTGGAAAATATCCAATATTCCGAGGATCAGAAGTATACTTCCATGATTCTTTTGAATGCAATTGAAACAGCACTGAAAAAAGCGGAGAACAATTGATCGTTCTCCGCTTTGCTATGCAAAATCAAGCGGATAAAATCATCCACTCCGCTTTGTGATTCTAAAGATCCATATTCTCAAGCTGCTCCAGCCATACTCCTGCACTTGCATCACTTGGCATTCTCAGATCACCTCTCGGTGAAACCGCAACGCTTCCCACCTTCGGGCCATCCGGAAGACAGGAACGTTTAAACTGCTGTGCAAAAAATCTCCAATAGAAGGTTTTCAGCCATTTGAAGATTGTCTCCTTATCATACATTCCTTCAAAAGTCTCACATGCCAGCCTGTAAATTTTCTCCGGTTCAAATCCTGCACGAAGCATATAGTACAGATAGAAATCGTGAAGTTCATAAGGTCCCACCAGATCTTCTGTCTTCTGTGCGATCTTGCCATCCTTAGGCGGCAGAAGCTCCGGACTTACCGGTGTATCCAGAATATCAAGAAGAACCTCTGTCAGCTTCTCATCTTTGCAGGTATCCGCATAATAACGTACAAGATGACGCACCAGAGTTTTCGGCACTGAAGCATTCACGCCGTACATGGACATATGGTCACCATTGTAGGTTGCCCATCCCAGAGCCAGTTCAGACAGATCTCCTGTTCCCACCAGAATCGAGCCATCCTGATTTGCACTGTCCATCAGGATCTGCGTTCTCTCTCTTGCCTGGCTGTTCTCATAAGTCACATCATGCACAGACGGATCATGAGCAATATCCCGGAAATGTACATTTACTGCTTCTTTGATATTAATCTCACTTAAAGTCGCACCCAGACACTGACTTAATTTGCAGGCATTCTGATAAGTTCTGTCTGTGGTTCCAAAGCATGGCATGGTAATACAGTGGATATCCTTTCTGTCCGCACCGGAAAGGTCAAAGGCTCTTGCGATCACAAGCAGTGCCAGTGTGGAATCCAGACCTCCGGAAAGTCCCACTGTTGCCTTATGGCAATGGATATGATCCATACGTTTCTTAAGTCCCATTGCCTGGATATTCAGGATTTCATCACAGCGCATATCCCTTTCTTCTTTTCGTGAAGGTACAAAAGGATACTGCGAATATTTTCTGGTCAGTTTTGTCTCTTCCACATTCAGATGGAAGCACACTTTAATATGATCACTGTCGTCAGCCGGCTGATAAGTAGTCAGTCTTCTTCTCTCATCGTTCAGCCTCTGCACATCAATCTCACTGTATACAATACCATTGTGGAAACGTTTTCCTTCCGCAAGGATCACTCCATTCTCTGCGATCATATTCTGACCGCCAAAGACCAGATCCTGTGTGGACTCACCTTCTCCTGCATTTGCATATACATATCCGCACACCAGACGTGCAGACTGTCCGGAAACAAGATCTCTGCGGTAGCTGTCCTTTCCGACCATCTCATTGCTGGCTGACAGATTCACGATCAGATTCGCTCCTGCCTGTGCATGGAGAACGCTTGGCGGCAGTGTCACCCATAAATCCTCACAGATCTCTGCTGCTGCCACAAGCTCCGGCTCCTCCTCGCAGATAAAAAGAATATCTGTTCCGAAAGGAACTCTCTTTCCCTCAATATCCACATATTCCAGACATCCAAGACCTGATGCAAAATGACGCTGCTCATAAAACTCCCCATAGTTTGGAAGATAAGTTTTCGGAACCAGCCCAATGATCTCGCCTCTGTTTAAAACCGCTGCCACATTATATAATTTTCCATGATTTCTGAAAGGCACACCTATAAAAACAAGGGCATCCACATCAGCAGTTTCCTTTGTGATCTTCAGCAAAGTTTCCCAGGCGCTGTCGAGAAGACGTCTCTGCAGGAAAAGGTCCTGACAGGTATAGCCTGTGATACAAAGCTCCGGAAAAACCATAACCTTCACATGTTCTTTTTCCATCTCATGGATCAGTCTGATAATCTCATTTCCATTGGCATTGCAGTCTGCAACTGTGATATAAGGTGTTGCGGCCGCTGTTTTGATATAACCGTTTTTCATTTTCTACCTCTTCTTCCCTGTGCTCCGGCAGATCCATCTGTCAGTACATTGGCATCTCTTATTTACATTTACGCAGGATTTCTTTCAGTTCTTCCACTGTAAATTCATAATTCTTATTACAGAAATGGCAATTCATCTCAATGGACTTACCTTCCTGGATTATTTCATTGAGTTCTTTTCTTCCAATGCTGATCAGGGCTTTCTCCACTCTTTCTCTGCTGCAGTTACAGTAAAATTCCGTAGGAACTTTCTCATTGATCTCCATATCAAAGCCCTCCAGAACTTTCTCAAGCAGACTCTCAGGAGTATGCCCCTCTTCCAGAAGATTTGTGACAGATGTGATTTTCTGCACATTTTCCTCAAGCTTCGCAATTGTACTTTCTTCCGCAAACGGCATCAGCTGCACGATAAATCCGCCAGCCTGACGTACTGTATTGTCTTTATTCATAAGAACTCCAAGACCAACTGCTGACGGTACCTGTTCACTTGTAGCAAAATAATAGGTAAGATCTTCTGCGATCTCGCTGGTCTGAAGCGCAACCTGTCCAACATAAGGCTCTTTCAGTCCCATATCCTTGATCACGTTCATAAATCCTACACCGACAGCACCTGCAACATCCAGTTTTCCCTTGCTGTTTGCCGGGATACATACATCAGGATTTCCCACATATCCCTTTACACGACCTTTGGAATCTGCTGTCACAGTAATTCCTTCAAGTGGTCCTCCTGCCTTAATCTGAAGTGTAAGGATGTCCTTATCCCCCTTCATCATGGTACCCATCATGGCACCTGCTGTAAGAAGACGTCCCAGTGCTGCTGTGGCTACCGGGCTTGTATTGTGATCCTGTCTCGCTGTTTCTACTGTTTCTGTAGTAACTGCCGCAAATGCCCGAATCTGATCATTCGCTGCAATTGCTCTGATAATATAATCGTTCATTCGTTTATTACTCCTGTTATTTCTTTCATATTATTTTGTAAACAGACGTTAACGTCCAAAAATAGTTACTGTTCACACACCACTATCCGCGCGATGTGTCTCAGGTTTCTCCGGGATTTTTCCATGATATCCGTTCTGTGCACTTTTTCCATGCTCTCTTGCAACAAAAGTCAGACGTTCACAGTTCTCATCACCCGGATTATGAGTATATGCATCATAGACTGCCACCAGTTCCATTCCTGCCTTCACAATCATAGCCTTGATTGCTTCTATGGAATACGCTTTCTGTACATGTTCCTCCTCACACTTCTCATACAATCCGTCTTCTCTCGGAAGAAAAAGTGCCAGTTCATATACATTCAGGGCATTTTCCCTGTCATAACTGTTCTCCCAGATAAAGCTTCCGTCCTCTCTGTCCTCAGCAATAGTCGTATCACCGATCACATCCCGGTATTTATGGATCGTATTCATATCAAAAATGAACAGTCCGCCCGGATCCAGATAATTATTTACCAGCGCAAAAAGATACTCCAGATCTTCCTCATCCGTAAGATAATTCATACTGTCACAGACACTGATCACAGCACGAACCGTACCATATAACTCAAAATCCTGCATATCCTGCAAAAGATACAGAATATCATGACCGGATTCTGCCCGCTTCTCCATAGCCTCTGCAAGCATCTCCTCAGAATTATCGATACCGATCATATCATATCCGGCATCTGCAAGCATCTCTGTCACAGTACCTGTTCCACATCCCAGCTCCAGAACCAGACCATCCCTGATCCCGTCCTGAGCCAGTGTTTCTATAATATAGTCTGCCCATTCACGATAGTTTACATTATCCATGAAAACATCATAAACACCGGCAAATCTTCCATATGATTCCATTCATCAGCCCTCATTATCTACCTGTTTTACTGTTCACTCCGTTCACAGCAACACATATTTTCTCTGCTATTCTATCACAACATCCGTTCTTATGTAAATAACAGGTTGTTCTCTGTCAGCGCAAAAAAGGACGACTGTTTTTTTACAGCAGCCGTCCTTTTCAACTTTTCTGTTACTGATTCTTAGGCATATAGCGGACATACGCCGGTTCTCCATGATAGTAATAGTCAACGCCGTTCTCATCATAAACGTCCTCACCATTAGCAAAATCATAGGTATTTCCGTCATCATCACACCATGTACCGTCACCGTTCGGATAAATTACAAGCGGATATCCATCGGAGTTTCTGTAAATAGTTCTTGTCTGATCTGTATCATAGTCCGGATCATCTGTTCCCACAGGTGTTCCATCTGCATAATATCCATTGGAGGAACCATCGTCATAGTCATAAGATCCGTCACTGCTGCCATCAGAAGTATAGTCTGATGAACTGTAATCTGATGAACCGTCCGATGAAGTACCATTGTAAGAACCGTCTGTGCCTGCTGAAGAACTTCCATCTGATGAACTGCCGGATGCTGTTGTGTCTGTACCTGCTGCCGCTGTTCCTGTAGTTCCTGAAGTGCCGTCCGCAGTTGTACCTGCTGTAGTTCCTGAAGTTTTTCCTGTTGCTGCTGCTTTCAGTACAGAATCACCGGAAATAGTGAATGAATCAACAGAAGTCTTGATTCCTGCCAGTGCTTTCTCATCCTTTACAGAACCTGCAACACTGTAAAATTCTGTTGTATTATCTGTGAAATATTTATTTACAACATATTTATAGTCACTCTTGTCAGTAAGGTAATGAACTGTATAGCTGTAAACATTTACACCACTGACTTCCTCTGATTTATAATCCTGGATCTCAAAATCTGTACCTTCTACAAGATTATCTGCCTTTACAAGTGCAGAGGCTGTATCCTGTGAACTTGGAATGATCGCAACAGACATATCCTCCTCACCGGAACCATGCAGGATCAGGAGTTTGCCCTGTTTCGGTGACTCGAAGCTTAACATATCGTCAGAATCTGATTTATTCGCCCATGTCGCATCCGGAAGTTTAATGGATACTGCTTTGTTCTTAGATGTATAGGTAGTATTCTGGGCATTGGCCGGTGCAGGGGTAGGAGTTGCTTTCGCTGCTTTGGTTGGCTCCGGTGTGGGAGTTACCTGTACCACACTTGAATCCTCGTCACTGCCGCCTCCAAAGCTACATGCAGTCATGGAAACAGATAATACAGCTGTTAAGGCCAATAACATTAGTACTCTTTTATTTTTCATAATATCCTCCTTAGAATAGATATATAGTCTTCAGGTAATATTTGATATCAGGTCAGGAGAGGAAACCTCTCTCTGACATTATTATAACTGTTCCGTACTTTATAAAATATGGTGTCAGGGACAAAAGGTATTTTGCCACTGACATTATATATTTTACAGTTTCATTACATAGATGTCAATGTCGATTTCTCAGCCTTCTGCGATTTACATAGTCTATCGTTACTGTTCACTCCGTTCACAGTAACGTAGCCAAAATTCATTCCAGATTGC
>OGIO01001336.1_pt1 | contig 21075 bp, 26 predicted proteins | sample 1571841 | NCBI WGS metagenome assembly OGIO01 (sample SAMEA2582111, study PRJEB24529) | metagenome | biome: Human gut stool | place: China | collected 2011
CCTTCTGAATGACGATAAATTCTGCTTCTTCATGCCAGTGAACAGGTACTTCCGTAAAATCATCCGGTATAGTGCACAGATAAGTGTTATACGGAAACTGATCTTCCGTATGACGCTTTTTTTCGTGGTATTGTTCTGGTTTTGGTTGTTTCATGCTGGACTCCATTCTGTTTTTGATAGAATTGTACTATAAAAGGATATTATGCTGCAAGAAAAAAATAACAATGCCGTATAAAATATAAGCAGAAACACACGAACAGGAAAAAGTATGATACAATGAATCAAATGGTTCCTGCGTATCAGATTCTTTTGAGAGCATAGACTTTGAGGTCGGGAAGGAATTTTATTATGAAACTGGAAATGTTAGTATCGGAAAAATTAGGAAAAGCAATTTCAGAAAGCAGTAATCAGGAGATTTACCAGGCATTGATGACTGTTGTGCAGGATATGGCAGAACAGAAGGAATCTAATGCAGGGAAAAAGAAAGTATATTATGTATCTGCAGAGTTTTTGATCGGAAAACTTTTGTCTAATAATATGATCAATCTCGGAATATATGAGGATGTCCGCAAAATGCTTGCTGCAAATGGAAAAGATATCTGTGAAATTGAGGAAATCGAGGCAGAGCCATCTCTTGGAAATGGAGGACTTGGCCGACTGGCAGCCTGTTTTTTGGATTCGATTGCAACACTTGGTTACAATGGGGCCGGTATTGGACTGAATTATCATCTTGGATTATTTAAACAGGAATTTAAAAATGAATTACAAAATGCAGTTCCAAATCCATGGATTGAAAAAGAAAGCTGGCTTACAAAAACAGATGTGACATATCCGGTTACATTTGGTGATTTGAAATTACAGTCAAGAATGTATGACATTGAAGTTACAGGATACAATAATCAGACAAATAAACTTCATTTATTTGATATAGATTCCGTAGATGAAACAATCGTAAAAGATGGAATTACATTTAACAAAGAAGATATTGCAAAGAATCTGACATTATTCTTATATCCTGATGACAGTGATGATAATGGTCGTCTTCTCCGTATTTATCAGCAGTATTTCATGGTAAGCAATGGTGCACAGCTGATTTTGGACGAGTGTGTTGCCCGTGGATGCAATTTACATGATTTAGCAGACTATGCAGTAATCCAGATTAATGATACACATCCGACAATGGTAATTCCAGAATTAATCCGTTTGTTAGTAGAGCGTGGAATTGCAATGGATGAGGCAATTGAAATTGTATCAAACACATGTGCATATACAAATCATACAATTCTTGCAGAGGCATTGGAAAAATGGCCAATCGCTTACTTGAACAAAGTTGTACCACAGCTTGTTCCGATCATTGAAATTTTAGATGATAAAGTAAGAAGAAAATTTGATGATGAAAGAGTTGTGATTATAGATAAAAATGATGTAGTTCATATGGCACATATTGATATTCATTATGGATTTAGTGTAAACGGAGTTGCATCTTTGCATACAGCGATCCTCAAAGAGACAGAATTGAATCCATTTTACCAGATTTATCCAGAAAAATTTAATAATAAGACAAATGGAATTACATTCCGTCGCTGGTTGATTCACTGCAATCCAGGACTGACAGAACTGCTTGATAAGGTGATTGGAAAAGAGTATCGAAATGATGCAAACGGGCTGGAAAAATTACTGGCATATAAAGAAGATGCAAATGTATTAGACCAGTTACTTGAAGTGAAAAAAGAAAATAAAAAAGCACTTTGCGAATATTTGAAGAAAACCCAGGGTGTAGAATTAAATCCAGAGTCAATTTTTGATATTCAGATCAAACGTCTGCATGAGTACAAACGTCAGCAGATGAATGCACTGTATATAATCCATAAATATCTGGAAATTAAAGCAGGGAAAAAACCATCTACACCAATTACAGTTATTTTTGGGGCAAAAGCAGCTCCTGCATATGTTATTGCAAAAGATATTATTCATTTGATTTTATGTCTTCAGGAATTGATCAACAATGATCCAGAAGTAAGTCCATATCTGAAGGTTGTTATGGTAGAAAACTACAACGTGACAAAAGCAGAAAAACTGATTCCGGCTTGTGATATTTCTGAACAGATTTCATTGGCATCAAAAGAGGCAAGTGGAACAGGTAATATGAAATTTATGTTAAATGGAGCACTGACACTTGGAACAGAAGACGGGGCAAATGTGGAAATCCATGAGCTTGTTGGAGACGATAACATTTTTGTATTTGGTGCTTCAAGTGAAGAAGTTATTGAACACTATGCAAAAGCTGATTATGTGTCAAAGAAATTCTATGAGGAAGATGCGGACATCAAGGCTGCAGTAGACTTTATCACATCAGAGCAATTACTTGCAATCGGACATGAAGAGAATTTGACAAGATTGCAAAACGAGTTGTTAAATAAAGACTGGTTCATGACACTTCTTGATTTCAAAGCTTATGCAGCAAAGAAGGAAGAAGCATTGAAAGCGTATGAAGATCGTAAAGCATGGGCCAAGAAGATGGTAGTAAATATCTCGAAAGCAGGATATTTCTCATCTGACCGTACAATTGCAGAGTATAACAATGATATTTGGCATGTACAGTAAATCATATTGTTTGTAAAATAAACAGAAGCAAGAAAGAAAAGAGGGAACAAAATGCGAGAAAGTGGAGTGTTATTACCAATATTTTCTCTTCCGTCAAAATATGGGATCGGTTGTTTTTCAAAAGAAGCATATACTTTTGTGGATCAGTTGAAAGAAGCAGGACAAAAAAAGTGGCAGATTCTGCCACTTGGTCCTACGGGATATGGCGACTCTCCGTACCAGTCTTTTTCAACATTTGCGGGAAATCCATATTTTATTGATTTGGAAAGTCTGATCAAAGAAGGTCTGTTGACGAAGGATGAATGCGATGCAGCAGATTTTGGAAACAAGGCTGATGAAATCGATTATGAAAAAATGTATTTTAATCGTTTTAAACTGCTTCGAAAAGCGTATGAACGTTTTAGCCCGGATAAGGAATATGAAAAATTTATAAAAGAAAATGAAGAATGGCTGACAGATTACTGTTTGTACATGGCAATTAAAGATTGGCAAGGTGGAGTAAGTTGGATTGAGTGGGAGGAAGGTTATCGTAACCGTCTTCCAGAGTATATGAAAAAAGCCGAAGAAGAATTGAAAGATGAAATCGGATTTTATCAGTTCCAGCAATATAAATTTGCATGTCAATGGAAGAAACTACATGATTATGCCAATGAAAAAGGAATTGAAATTATTGGAGATATTCCAATTTATGTTGCGTTTGACAGTGCAGACACTTGGGCAAATCCAAAATTATTCCAGTTTGATGAAGAAAATCTTCCAACAGCAGTAGCAGGATGCCCACCGGATGGATTCTCAGCCACAGGACAGCTGTGGGGAAATCCGTTATATAATTGGGAATATCACAAGGAGACAGGGTATACATGGTGGTTGGAACGAATTGCACATTGTTTCCGGTTATACGATGTAGTACGAATTGATCATTTTCGTGGATTTGATGAGTACTATGCAATTCCTTATGGAAGTAAAACAGCAGAGAATGGTTGCTGGCAGCCGGGACCAGGAATGGATCTGTTCAATACAATCAATGAAAAGCTTGGCGAATTAAAAATTATTGCAGAGGATCTTGGCTTTTTGACAGATTCGGTATTGCAGTTATTGAAAGACTCTGGATATCCGGGAATGAAGGTGCTTCAGTTCGCGTTTGATTCCAGAGAGTCTGGGAATTATCTCCCTCATACGTATCCGAAAAATTGTGTTGTATATACAGGAACACATGACAATACTACTACAAGAGCATGGTATCATGACGTGTCGAAAGAATGTAGAACTTATGCAAAAGAATATTTGCATAAGCCGGCATTAGATGAAGATACTCTTTCATGGGATTTTATTGCAATGGCAATGGGAAGTGTTGCAGATTTATGTGTGATTCCAATGCAGGATTATCTCTGTCTTGATGAGCGTGCAAGAATCAATAAGCCATCTACACTAGGTGGAAACTGGGTATGGAGAATGGATAAAGATGCGTTGACAGATGAACTTGTAGAGCAGATGAAACAAATGACAGTGTTATATGGAAGATAAGATATTTTCTTAAATGTAGAAATCAATAGGATTATTTCATAAAAAAGACAGGAAGCAATTAATTTGCATCCTGTCTTTTTTGAGACAATACACATTATCGTTTCCAGCGTTTCTTTAATACTTCAAGAGATTCTTTGTGCTGACGAGATTCCATTTTCGGAAATGCGTTCATCAGACGGCGGGAAATACGACCCGGTTTATCCGTTGATTCATGATAACGAGTGTGAAGAGATGCGATTCTGCTGCGCAGTTCTTCGCTGATTTCCTGTGAACGTTCGCGGGCATCCAAAGCACGTTCCTTTAATTCAAAAGCAGTTCCTTGTGTTTTTTCTTTCAATCCAGAAGCAGTATCCTGCATTTTTTCTTTAAACTCATCGGTAGCAGTAGCAAGTTTTTCTTTTGAGGCTTCTTGTCTATCCATAGCACGGATTGTCTTTTCAAAAATTTCTTGACCAATCTGCTCAGAAATTTCATGCATCTCAGCAGCAATTTTTTCCATAGCGGCCAGACGACGATTAAATTTAAATATTGTAGAAGCTGTCACATATAAGTCTGCGATTAAAGTGATTCCAAGTATTATAATTAATATAATTCCGACAATTGTTGGGATGAACGCAAGCAAATCATGAACAAGCGGCTGTATAAAATAAATAATAAACAGACATGCAAATCCCCATACAATAGAAAATAACAGACATACATATCCGCCGATGTTTAATGGCATATCAGAATAATCCCACCATTTATTATGAAAAATTTTATCCATAGCCCATCCGGTAACTCCTTCCAATACTGTTACCAGGACGACGGAGAGAATATAGAGAACAATAATATCTGATTTATAAGGAGTTAGAACGGTTATAACAGCGGTAACTCCGACTCCATAAATAGGACAGATCGGACCATTTAAGAATCCTCGGTTTACAAAGTGATGTGTTTTAAAGGCTGCGAAACCAACTTCAGTACACCAGCCTAAAAACCCATATACAAAAAAGTATAGTAATATAAAATAAATTGACATTGATGATAGCATGAAAACTCCTCCTTATTTATTAGTATGTAATCTCATGAAGAAAGAGTCCATGAGAAGGACAACGTTTAGAAACAGTATCTTCTCCAGAAAAAATTAATGGAATGGAAGATGCGTTTCGGCTGCCGAGTCCTATTTCTAATAACGTTTCTGTTAAGTAAAGTGGCATTTGATGTAGAAAATCATTTCCTTTTAGAAGAAAAAGAAAATCAGCATCAGATGGCTGTTCACACTTTAGAAGTAAATCTTTCGGAATATGAAATCCATTGAAAATTTCGATGGAAAGCAAATCTTTTTCGGTTGATTTTTTTGTCTTTCCAGAAGAAAAATGCTTGAAATCATGTCTTCCAAGCAATTGTTCTGAGGCATGCTGCATAGCATTAAAATCTAATGTATCCGGCAGGTGGTACTTGTATTTTCTTGTAAATACATCTGCAACCGGTGCACAGTTTACACGATAAAGATAAGTGATTGTTTGTGCATTTAATGAAGCATGAAAACGTTCAGAAACCTCTTCGGCAGAAATAATAGCAATATCTTGTGGAAGATAATGGTTTAATTCTTGCTTTAATTTTAATGCAGATAATGTAGTGTTTGTCTTAAAATTTACAATTTGTGCATCAGCGTGCACATTTGTGTCTGTTTTGGCACCTGCAAATAAGGTGGTTTCTTCATCAGTGATTCGAGAAATCACTTCTGTAAGTTTTCCGGAGATGGTATTAGAATTTCCTTTCTTCCCAGGTTTCTGCCATCCTTGATAGCGCGTGCCATCATATTGAATCGTTAATTTTATATTTTTCATAAGCAATCCTCTTTTCATATGTACTTTATATGATACATGAAAGAAAATAAATTTACCAGATAAAATAAATTGTATCTTATGTAAAACATAAAAAAGAATACTTTCAAACAAGAGAGTAAAGCGTTACAATGAGACTAATTACAAAAAAATATGTGAAAAAGTTGGAGGAAAATGTAAAAGTGCGTGAACAAAGACGGATGGAAGAATCTCGAGTTGAGACGGTATATATTGTTCGTCCGAATCATTTGAATGCAGCAGGAAGATTATTTGGGGGAATGTTGGTTCAATGGATTGATGAAGCAGCAGGTATTGTGGCGATGCGTCATACAAGAGAAAATTGTATTACAGCATCCATCGATAATCTGAAATTTATAAGAGGTGCATATCTGGGGGAACATGTTGTTATTATCGGACGGGTGACTTATGTTGGAAATACTTCGATGGAAGTGCGGGTGGATACATATGTAGAAGATAAGCAAGGAATGAGACGTCCGATTAACCGGGCATATCTGACAATGGTAGCGTTAGATGAAAATGATCATCCAATTCAAGTTCCGGGGCTGATTATTGAGACAGAAGAACAAAGAGGAGAATGGGAAGCGGCACAAAAGCGACGCGAGATGCGGGAACTCAGAAGAAAAGAAGGATTTTAAGAACTAAAAAAGATGCAGACGATAATGTCCGCATCTTTTTTTATATATTAGGAAAGTGCTTTCCTAATATATAAAAATCGCTCCGCTATGGATGCGCACTGCGGCGTACAATGTAGGTGTCGCAAGCGACCGCCGCAGGCGCAAGAATGTGCAAAAACAGGTGAACTTAAGAATGGGAATTTTTAGAAAGAATTGTTTTGACCATTTGAATAGTGCCGTCAATTTGAGCTTTTTCTTCCGGTGTTTTACCTTCTTTAATAATATCTAAGATTAAAGTAATTTCGTCGGGGGTGAAATGAATCCCCTGTTTATTTGCACTCGTGATCAGAGCCATCATAATCGGCATTAATTCCTTTCCGCTTTTTCCTGCTGTTTTGGTCGCAGCCATCTGAATGAGATTGTATTTCATCGGATTCATATTCTTTAGAAGTGGATGATTCATCCATTCGTTCATTTTGCGAGTCTCCTTCCTGTTGAAACATGGTTTGATACATTTGGAACATTTCTTGTTGTTCTGGAGAAAGCATTCCAGAAAATAAATCGGCAGGGGAAGTGGATGAAGTATCTTGAAAGGTTTGCATCATTTCCAGAATATTCAAAATGTTTTGAACAGAAGCTAGCATTTGCGAATCGCGTTTGGAAAGATAAGGTGCTATTTCGCTGATGATATTTGAGAAAGAAACAGGGGCATCGGTTGTCTGAGAGTGGAGCTTAAGGGTACAGTGTTGAAAAAAATCAATCGTGTATTCTAATTCAAGAAATTTAATTAAAATACCGAGCATTTTCTGATTGGTGACAGGAGTGTATGGAAGAATAAGTTTTAAAAGCTGCAATTCAGATGGAATGGTTAGTTCATCAAAGGGTGAGAGTGGTGTTGTTGATTTCTTTTCCATATCTGATATATATGATATGTCGAATAAAAATATGTGTGACAGGGAAAAATATGCAGGTGGAATAACCCGAGATAAAAAAAGAAGCATATTATATAGGAAAGGAAACAATGGAGTAAAATATGAAACGAAGATTAATTATTGATGGAAATGCCGTGTACGAATTAGATGAAGAGTGTATGTTGAAGAAACGATTGGACAAAGGCAAAGAAAAAAGAGAGGAACAGTTGGTGAAAAAACAAACAGAGAGACAAAAGAAGAAAAAATGAATCTCAAGAGACAAAAAAGGACAAATGTCTTTGCGTAGAAGGTAAAAATCTAGATAAAGTGAACAAAAACCGAATAAAAAAACTGTGAAAAATAGATGAAATGCAAAAAAGAATAGGAGAAAGGGACTGTAGTCCTATTAAAAGGAGGGGACATATGTCATAATTGGAAATATAAAGTCCTGAAGAGAAAAAAGCATTCCTTGTTAAGATTTGAAAGTTCCGTGCCCTTTCAAATGTATATACAGGATTCCCGGCATTAGTAGCGTTAAAGCTTCCAAGTACATTGTATAATATGTTCCCTTATATTATTTCATTGGTCGTTCTTGTGTTTGTATCAAAAAATTCCAGAGCACCTAAGGCAGAAGGAATACCATACGATAAAGGACAACGATAAGACATAAAATAAAGACAGAAAGGTGGAAAAGGTATGAAAAATTATTCAGAAGATCAAAGCAGACAATATCATATTCAGGTGGCAAAGGGAGAAGTCGGACGTTATGTGATAATGCCGGGTGATCCAAAGAGATGTGCAAAAATCGCACAGTATTTTGATGATCCGGTTTTGATAGCAGATAACAGAGAATATGTTACATATACAGGAATACTGGACGGTGTAAAAGTAAGCGTAACATCTACAGGAATTGGCGGACCGTCAGCATCAATCGCAATGGAAGAATTATATAAATGCGGAGCAGATACATTTGTTAGAATTGGAACTTGTGGAGGAATGCAGACAGAAATTAAAAGCGGGGATGTTGTAATTGCAACAGGAGCAATCCGTATGGAAGGAACATCAAAAGAATATGCACCGATCGAGTATCCGGCAGTGGCAGATCTTGATGTTACAAATGCGCTGGTTGCAGCCGCAAAAGAAAAGAACTTTACTCATTATACAGGGGTTGTTCAGTGTAAGGATGCATTTTATGGACAGCACGAGCCGGAGACAATGCCGGTAGGATATGAGCTTATCAATAAATGGGAAGCATGGAAGATGATGGGATGCCTTGCATCAGAAATGGAGTCTGCTGCACTGTTTATCTGTGCATCTAAATTAAGAGCAAGAGCAGGTTCATGTTTCCTCGTTGTAGCAAATCAGGAGAGAGAAAAACTTGGCCTTGAGAATCCGGTTGCTCATGATACAGACATGGCAATTCAGGTGGCAGTTGAAGCAATTCGTAAATTGATTAAAGCAGATCAGGAAAATAAATAAAAAATAGTAAAAAAGATGATATACTATAAATTGAAAGGAAGACTATATAATGGATGTGAAAGAGATTTTAAAACATGTTGATCATACACTTCTTCTTCAGGGGGCTACTTGGGAAGAAATCAAACAGATTTGTGACGATGCAATGAAATATGAAACCGCATCTGTTTGTATTGCACCAAGCTACGTAAAACAGGCCGCAGAATATATGGGTGATAAGATGGCGGTTTGTACAGTAATCGGATTCCCAAACGGATATATGACAACTAAAGCAAAGGAATTTGAGACAAAAGATGCACTGGAGAATGGTGCTTCTGAAATTGATATGGTAATCAATATCGGATGGCTCAAGGATAAAAAGTATGACTTGATTGAGAATGAGATCAGAGCTTTAAAAGCTGTCTGCAAAGATAAAATTCTTAAAGTTATCATTGAGACATGTTTCCTTACTGACGAAGAGAAGATTAAGATGTGCGAAATCGTAACAAATGCAGGTGCTGATTACATTAAGACATCGACAGGTTTTGGCGGAGCGGGAGCAACATTTGATGATATCAAACTTTTTTCACAGCATATCGGACCAAATGTGAAGATGAAAGCAGCAGGTGGTATTTCATCTATGGAAGATGCTGAGAAATTCCTTGAACTTGGAGCAGATCGTCTTGGCACAAGCCGTATCATTAAGATTGTGAAGAATGAGGAAGCAACAGGATATTAAAAAGAGGAAGAAGTATGGAACGTAATTATTTGCATGAGATGCTGCCGTTTTTGACGCAGATTGAGAAAAAAAGACAAGAACAATTTGAAATATATTTTCATAGTGCTCCGCTTTGGGTCATGGAAGCACTGGAAGTGGAGAATATAGCAGCGGGGACGATTTTTATTCATGAAAATGAACCGGCAGATATGATTTATTTTGTTGGAATCGGAAAAGTAAAAGCGACAGATTATCGAGTCTCGGGAATTGCGTTTGATTTTATGAAGCCTGATAATGTAATTGCTCTTGGGGGAATGGAAGTGATTATGGAGCAGGGGACTTACAAAACAACAGTGCAGACAGAGACAGACTGTGTGTTGGTAAAATTGTCGCGTGCAAAGTATGAAAAGTGGCTGTATTCAGATCCGGAAACATTTCGGCTGGAAGCGAAACTAACTTGTCATTCTCTTCTGGAAGAAGAAAGGCGCAACCGTCTGTACCTCTTTCTTCAAGGAGCAGACAGGCTGGCACTTTTATATGTGGAATTATATGAAAAATATAATAAAAACGGAACATTTTATATCAAAGAGAGCCGTACGAGTATGGCGGACGAGACAGGATTGTGTCTGAAGAGTGTCAGTAGAGCAATTCGGAAATTTTCGGAAGCCGGACTGGTCACAAAAAATGGAAGCCAGTTACAGATTAGTAAAGAACAGTATGAAGGTCTTAAAAAGATAGTCACTGATAAAATTGACAGAAGATAAAATTGAGTGAAAAGGAGTGGAAATTATGTATAAGAAATTAATGACATGTCTTGAAAGTGTAAAAAAGAAAATAGATTTTAAACCGGAAGTAGCATTGATTCTTGGTTCCGGACTTGGAGATTTTGCAGATGGAATTCAAATCGAGCAGACAATTGATTATTCAGAAATAGAAGGCTTTCCGGTTTCTACAGTAAAAGGTCATAAAGGACGTTTTGTGTTTGGATATGTAGAGAATACACCTGTTGTGATTATGCAGGGACGTGTTCATTATTATGAAGGATACGCAATGTCAGATGTTGTTCTTCCAACGCGTCTTATGGGAATGCTTGGAGCAAAGAAAATTCTCCTTACAAATGCAGCAGGCGGATGCAATCCTGCTTATAAACCAGGAGATTTTATGATGATTACAGATCATATTACAACAGCGGTACCAAGTCCATTGATCGGACCAAATATTGAGGAACTCGGAGTGAGATTCCCGGATATGAGTGAAGTATACAGTAAGCGCCTTCGCGATGTAATCCGTAAATGCGCAGCAGAATGTGGTATTGAGCTACAAGAAGGTGTTTATGTTCAGTTTACAGGACCAAGCTATGAGACTCCGGCAGAGATAAGACTTGCACAGAACTGGGGTGCAGATGCAGTTGGAATGAGTACAGCTTGCGAAGCTATGGCAGCACGTCACATGGGAATGGAAATCTGTGGAATTTCCTGCATTACAAATATGGCTGCAGGACTTTCAAAAGAAGCATTGGATCATAAAGAAGTGCAGGAGACAGCTGACCGCGTAGCAAAATCGTTTAAGGAACTTGTTACAAAAGTTATTGTAAACATGTAATGGAGTGAGGTTAATGAAAAAATATAATCGAATTTTTACAATTGTAATTGATTCATTTGGTGCAGGGGCAATGCCGGATGCGGCAGATTATGGGGATGCCGGAACTGACACAATGGGACATATTTCCGAATCAGTGGAGGACTTTCATATTCCAAATCTCCAAAAACTTGGAATTGCAAATCTTCATCCTCTTAAGCAAGTGACTCCTGTAGAACGACCAATGGGATATTATTCTTTCTTGAGAGAAGCAAGTACAGGGAAGGATACAATGACAGGGCATTGGGAAATGATGGGACTTCATATTACAAAGCCATTTAAAACATTTACCGAGACGGGATTTCCAAAGGAATTGATAGATGAACTTGAAAAAAGAACAGGGCATAAGATAATTGGAAATAAGAGTGCGAGCGGAACGGAAATTTTAGATGAACTTGCTGAGGAAGAAATTGCGACAGGACATATGATTGTTTATACATCAGCAGATTCTGTATTGCAGATTTGTGGAAATGAAGAGACGTTTGGGTTAGATGAACTTTATCGTTGTTGTGAGATCGCACGTGAAATTACAATGAAAGATGAGTGGAAAGTAGGTCGTGTCATTGCAAGACCGTATGTCGGAAAGAAAAAAGGCGAGTTTAAGAGAACAAGTAACAGACATGATTATGCTCTGAAACCATATGGAAGAACTGCATTGAATGCATTGAAAGATGCTGGATATGATGTGATTTCAGTCGGTAAAATTTTTGATATTTTCGATGGGGAAGGTTTGACGGAATCAAATAAGTCAAAAAGTTCTGTTCATGGAATGGAGCAGACAATCGATATAGCAAAGAGAGACTTTAAAGGGTTGTGTTTCGTGAATCTGGTAGACTTTGATGCATTGTGGGGACATCGCCGAAATGTAAAAGGATATGCAGAAGAGCTCGAGAAATTTGATGTGAAATTAGGAGAATTTCTAAAGGAGTTAAAAGAGGATGATCTTTTGATCATTACAGCAGATCATGGAAATGATCCGACACATACAGGAACAGACCATACGAGAGAACAAGTCCCATTTTTTGCTTATTCTCCGTCTATGGAAGGGTATGGAAAATTGCAGGATTCAGATACCTTTGCCGTGATTGGAGCAACAATCGCCGATAACTTTGATGTAAAGATGCCGGAAGGAACAATTGGAAAATCTATTTTGGGAGAATTAAAATAAATTGTAAATTCAATTTATAGATATTTAGAGAAGGTGCTGTCAGTTGCGACAGCACCTTTTGAAGTTAGTATGAGAAAAAAAGAATAAACCTTAGCAGCCACATCCAAATCCGTTGCCGCATCCAAATCCATTATTTCCACATCCACCACAGAAGATAAGCAATAAGATAATCCACAGACAACTGTCTCCGCCACATCCACAGCCGTCTCCGATTCGGTTATTGCCGCATCCGCCACAGAAGATAAGCAGCAGGATAATCCACAGGCAAGAATTATTTTCCCAGTTTCCTCCACAATTGTTGTCGCAACCACATCCACAGTTTGTAGCAGTTAAATCACTCATTCGATATATCCTCCAAAGATGATCATTTACAATGTTATAGTATGAACGAATATGAGAAAGTGTGAATAAATTGAAAGAAAAGGTTCTTTTTATGAAACGAGTAAAAGAAGCTATCGGATATTGGACGGAAGATATGGAAAAGGGAAAATATTTTGGGCAAGGAATCTGTATTGCTATATTGGATTCTGGGATTATTTTACATCCGGATTTTGACAGGCGGATTTTAGAGTTTACAGACTTTGTTGGAAAACAAAAAGCGATATATGATGACAGCGGTCATGGTACGCATGTGGCGGGAATACTCGCAGGAAGCGGGAAGATGTCGGATGGTATATATCAAGGGATGGCACCAAAGAGTGAGTTGGTTGTAGGAAAAGTATTAGATCAGCAGGGAAATGGAACAATTCAGGCTGTAGAAGAGGGAATCCATTGGATATTGGAATTGAAAAATAAAAGAAATATCCGTATTGTAAATATTTCAGTAGGGGCAAAGCCACAACTAAATAATATAGAAGAAAGAAACTTGTTGTCAGCTGTGGAGATGTTATGGGATGCAGGGCTGGTGGTTGTAGTGTCAGCGGGAAATTATGGTCCAAAGGATGGAACAATCGCTATTCCGGGGAGCAGCAGAAAGGTGATCACAGTAGGAGTGACAGGCGGCTCACAAATTGTTAATGTTCATTCGCAAAAGGAATGGAATTATTCGGGGAGAGGCCCGACAAAACAATGTGTTGTTAAGCCAGATCTGACAGCACCGGGAACAAAAGTAATAAGCTGTAACGGACAGTATACACATCGATGGAAAAAGCCCTATATATCAAAGAGTGGGACGTCTATGGCAACTCCGGTAGTAGCAGGGGCAATAGCCTGTCTTTTGTCAAAATATCCGGATATGACAAATGTGGAAGTAAAGCTTAGACTTCGGGAAAGCTGTTTAAAAGAAGAAAAAGAGGAGCTGGGATGGGGAAAGTTGAATATGAGAAAGTTGATGAAATAAAAAATATAAAAGATGTCAAGAAAAAACACTTGACACCATGCGGTATTTCGTGTAAGATAGCATAGGTGATAATTGTGAATGAAATATTAGAACAATCATTATTGTATGATTTTTACGGCGAGTTGCTGAATGATCATCAAAAGGAAGTGTATGAGCAGTTTGTGCTAGATGATTTATCTTTGAGTGAGATTGCTCAGGAAAAAGGAATCAGCAGACAGGGCGTACATGACCTTGTAAAACGATGTCAGAAGACATTGGAAGGATATGAGGAAAAGCTACATCTGGTGGAGAAATTCTTGTCTATTAAAGAAAAGGTAGGACAGATTGATGAAATGCTGGATACTTATGAAGAGACAGGACGAGATAAAAAAGAGATGATTTCACAGATAAGGCAGATTTCGAATCGGATTATAGAGGAGTTGTAGAATGGCATTTGATAGTTTGACTGAAAAACTTCAGAATGTATTTAAAAACTTAAGAAGTAAAGGACGACTTACTGAGGATGATGTCAAAGCAGCTTTGAAAGAAGTTAAGATGGCGCTTCTTGAGGCGGATGTTAACTTCAAAGTTGTGAAGAGTTTCGTTAAAGAAGTTCAGGAACGGGCAATCGGTCAGGATGTGATGAACGGCCTGAATCCGGGACAGATGGTAATCAAGATTGTTAATGAAGAACTTATCAGGCTGATGGGATCTGAGACAACAGAGATTAAGCTTCAGCCGGGAAGTGCAATCACCGTTATTATGATGGCCGGTCTGCAAGGTGCAGGTAAGACAACGACAACTGCAAAGCTGGCAGGAAAGTTCAAGTTAAAAGGTAAGAAACCACTTCTGGTAGCCTGTGATGTTTATAGACCTGCTGCCATTAAGCAGTTGGAAATCAATGGCGAAAAGCAGGGCGTGGAAGTATTTTCCATGGGTGATAAGATTAAACCTGCTGATATTGCAAAAGCTGCAATGGAACATGCAGCAAAGAATAAGAATAACATTGTGATCCTGGATACAGCAGGACGACTTCATATTGATGAAGAGATGATGGCTGAGCTTCAAGAAATCAAAGAAGCAGTTACAGTACATCAGACGATTCTGGTTGTTGATGCAATGACAGGACAGGATGCAGTTAACGTAGCAAGTAATTTCAATGATAAAATTGGAATTGATGGCGTTATTGTAACAAAGTTAGATGGTGATACAAGAGGCGGTGCTGCATTGTCGATTAAGGCAGTGACAGGAAAACCGATTTTATATGTAGGTATGGGTGAGAAGCTTTCTAATTTGGAGCAGTTTTACCCGGACCGAATGGCATCACGAATTCTTGGTATGGGAGATGTGCTGACGCTGATTGAAAAAGCAGGTGCAGAGATAGATGAAGAACAAGCCAAGAAGACGATGGAGAAGATGAAGAAAGCTCAGTTTGATTATGAAGATTATCTGGACAGTATGTCGCAGATGAAAAAAATGGGTGGGCTTTCAAGCATAATGGGAATGTTGCCGGGTATGCCAGGAATGGGCAATAAGAAGATGCCGGAACTCGACTCGGAAGAGAACGAGAAGAAGATGGCAAGGATGGAAGCAATGATACAGTCAATGACAGTAGAAGAAAGAAGAAATCCAGATTTGTTGAATCCATCAAGAAAACACCGAATCGCAAAAGGTGCAGGTGTAGATATTGCGGAAGTGAACCGCATGGTAAAACAGTTTAATGAGACAAGGAAGATGATGAAGAAGCTTCCGGGACTCATGGGCGGTATGGGTGGTAAAAAAGGAAAGTTTAAACTTCCTTTTTAACACATAGATAAAAAATAAAGCGAATAGTTCGCTGAAATTATGAAGGTAAAAAAGAAAGGATAGGTATTTAACATGGCAGTAAAAATCAGATTAAGAAGAATGGGACAGAAGAAAGCTCCTTTTTATAGAATCATTGTGGCAGATTCTAGATCTCCAAGAGATGGAAGATTTATCGATGAGATCGGAACATATGATCCAAACTGCGATCCAAGTGCAATCAAAGTAGACGAAGAAGCAGCTAAAAAATGGCTCAACAATGGTGCTCAGCCAACAGAAGTTGTATCTAAAATCTTCAAAGCAGCTGGAATTGAGAAATAATTAAAAATTATTTAACGCAATATTTTCGCGGAGGTGCGCGTAAATGAAAGAACTGGTAGAAGTTATTGCAAGAGCATTGGTGGACAACCCGGATGGAGTTGTTGTTACGGAACGTCAGGAAGGCAAGACAACAGTGTTAGAGGTTCGCGTTGCAGATGGAGACATGGGTAAGGTGATTGGAAAACAAGGTCGTATTGCGAAAGCAATCCGTTCTGTAGTGAAAGCAGCAGCTACAAAAGATAATAAAAGAGTGGTTGTTGATATTGTTCAGTAAAGAAATGCTATAGAATATTTTAAAATATACTTAGCGATAAGAGAGGGACAGCCGTTAAGACTGTCCCCTTTATTTTAGATAAGGAGTTCGATTATGGAACAGTTATTACAGGTAGGTGTGATCTCATCTACACATGGAGTAAGAGGTGAAGTAAAGGTATTTCCTACAACAGATGATCCGCAGCGATTTAAAAGCCTCAAAAATGTAATACTTGACACAGGAAAAGAACAGATACCGTTGGAAATTCAGGGGGTTAAATTTTTTAAACAGTTTGTAATCCTGAAATTTAAAGGCATCGATAATATAAATGATATTGAAAGATATAAAAGAAGAAGTTTATTTGTAACAAGAGAAGATGCAGTAGAATTAGAGGAAGATGAATATTATATTGCAGATTTGATCGGTATGGATGTTATAACAGACGAAGGTGAAGAAGGAAAACTGGTAGATGTTATCGAAACCGGTGCAAATGAAGTGTATGTCGTGGAATTTGACAAGTATGGCGAGGTGCTGATCCCTGCTATTCATGATTGCATATTAGATGTGGATATAGAAGCTATGAGCATGAAAGTACATTTGTTGGAGGGGCTGGTATAATGAACTTCCATATAATGACTTTATTTCCGGAAATGGTGATGAATGGATTGAATACAAGTATCATTGGAAGAGCAATTTCCCGTGATTTATTATCCATAGAAGCTGTTAACATTCGTGATTTCGCTTTCAATAAACATCAAAGCGTAGATGACTATCCGTATGGTGGAGGGGCGGGTATGCTGATGCAGGCGGAACCTGTCTATTTGGCTTATCAGTCGATTGAAGAGTCCATTGCAAAGAGAAAGAAGGAAAGTCAAATTAAAAATACTTCAGCAAAGGAAGAACAGACAGAAAACAATTTAGATAAAAATTTAGATAAAAAGAAAACGAGAGTTGTTTATTTATCTCCACAAGGAGATACATTTAATCAGAAGATGGCAGAAGAATTAGCACAGGAAGAAGACCTCGTCCTTTTATGCGGACATTATGAGGGGATTGATGAACGTGTGTTGGAGGAGATTGTTACAGATTATGTATCAATCGGAGATTATGTACTCACAGGCGGAGAACTCCCGGCTATGGTCATGGTTGATACAATTTCCAGACTGGTTCCGGGTGTGTTGCATAATGATGTATCAGCTGAATTTGAATCATTTCAGGATAATCTGCTTGAATATCCGCAGTATTCAAGACCGGAAGAATGGCATGGGAAAAAAGTACCGGCTATTTTGTTGTCCGGACATCATGCAAATATAGAAAAATGGAGACGCGAACAGTCTATTCTTCGAACGAAAGAACGTCGTCCCGATTTATTTGAAAAATGTGAGTTGACAAAAAAAGAGAAAAAATGGCTGGAAGAAGTAGAGGCTCAAAAGCAGAAGTAAAATAAAAAGGAAAAAGCTGACAGAAAAAGTGCAAAACTACTTGCACAACAAGCGAAAATGTGATAAACTACAACAGTTGTTTGTGAAAAGAAGAGCGATGGTCCTCTGGCACAATAATGTGTTAAGAACGTCAAATATTAAGGAGGTCACACAATGAACGATATTATTAAAAACATTGAAGCTGAGCAGTTAAAAGAGAATGCTCCAGAAATTAACGTAGGAGATACTGTAAAAGTATACGCTAAGATCAAAGAAGGAAACCGTGAAAGAATTCAGGTTTTCGAAGGAACTGTTTTGAAGAAACAGGGTGGTGGAGTTAGAGAAACTTTCACAGTAAGAAAGTCATCCAACGGAGTTGGAGTTGAGAAAACTTGGCCAGTACACTCTCCACATGTAGAAAGAGTTGAGATTGTTCGTAGAGGTAAAGTAAGAAGAGCAAAACTGAACTACTTAAGAGGACGTGTAGGTAAGAGAGCTAAAGTTAAAGAATTAGTAAAATAGTAACGATGAGAGGGACAAGTACAGATTTGTAGTTTGTCCCTTTTTCATTATATGAAAGTAACTGTTGGTATGATATATTAAGAGATAGGCGATGAAAAAAAGAGCAAAGAAGAAAAGTTATACGATAGATCGAAAAAAGTGGAAATTATATTTCCGAAAGAAATGCCGCTCACTGAAAACAGAAAAAGTCAAGACAGCGATTGAATGGGGCACAGAAATTATTGTTGTATGTATTTTAGCATGGATGCTTGTGAGTTTTTTGGGACAGCGGGTAAGCAATGCCGGAGACTCTATGAGCCCGGTGTTGAAAAACGGAGATGTCGTGTTAATTAATCGGATTGTTTATGATGCCCGTAAGCCTAAAAGAGGTGAAATTATAGCATTTCGTCCAAATGGAAATGAAAACGCACATTATTGTATAAAGCGAGTAGTAGGGCTTCCAGGAGAAACGGTACAGATCAAAGATGGAAAGATTTATATTGATGGTAAAGTACAAAAGAAAAATGTCTATACATCAGACCTGGATTTTGCAGGAATTGCAGAAAAAAAGCTTACATTGGGTGAGACAGAATATTTTGTTTTAGGAGATAATAGTGCAGGTAGTGATGACAGCCGGCTTGCAGATATCGGGAATGTGAAACGTGAAGATATCGGCGGAAAAGTTTGGTTTGTGACAAATATAGGAAAGAATTTTGGATTTGTAAAATAGAGGAGGAAGATATGCATTTTCAGTGGTATCCAGGTCATATGACAAAGGCGAGAAGAATGATGCAGGAGAACATTAAATTGATTGATCTTGTGATCGAATTGGTTGATGCGAGAATTCCTGTCAGCAGCCGTAATCCTGATATTGATGAATTAGGAAAAAATAAGGCAAGACTGATCTTGCTGAATAAGTCAGATTTAGCAGAAGAGAGATGCAATGATGCGTGGATGGAATATTTCAAGAAAAAAGGATATTCTGTTGTAAAAGTAAATTCAAAAAAAGGCGGAGGGATTAAATCAATACATGGTGTGATCCAGGAAGCTTGTAAAGAAAAAATTGAACGAGACAGAAAAAGAGGAATTTTGAACAGACCGGTACGAGCAATGGTTGTTGGAATCCCAAATGTAGGTAAATCAACATTTATTAATGCACTTGCAGGAAAAGCCTGTGCAAAAACAGGAAATAAACCGGGTGTTACAAAAGGAAAACAATGGATTCGTTTGAATAAAAATGTGGAATTATTAGACACACCTGGAATTTTGTGGCCGAAATTTGAGGATCAGAGTGTGGGATTGAAGCTTGCATATATTGGTTCAATCAAGGATGAAATTCTGAATACAGAAGAACTGGCTGCAAAATTATGTGAGTTTTTGAATGATAAATATTCGGGAATATTGGCAGAAAAGTATGATATAGAGGAATCTGACGATGGTTTTGCGATGTTGCAGGAAATTGCAAAGAGCAGACATTGCCTTGTAAAAGGAAATGAGTATGACACAGAAAAGGCAGCAAAACTGATGTTGGATGATTTCCGAAATGGTAGACTTGGAAGAATAACATTAGAATTTCCGGATGAGATGGATGCATAAAAGGGGCGCACAATGAAAGAAAGAAGTATTTTAGGGGAGTTGCTTAGTTGGCTTATCTACATTGTGATCGTTGTTATTTTGTCATTAGGAATCATTACATTTATTGGGCAGAGGACAAAAGTAAGCGGTCATTCTATGGAGACGACATTGTCAGATGGAGATAATCTGATCGTAGATAAAATCAGTTACCGATTCCGTGATCCAGAGAGATTTGAAATTATCGTATTTCCATTTCAGTATGAAGAACATACTTATTACATTAAACGAATCATTGGTCTTCCGGGAGAAACAGTGCAGGTGATAGATGGATATGTTTATATCAATGGAGAAGTGCTGGATGAAAATTATGGATTGGAAGTTATGGACGATCCGGGAATTGCAGCAGAGCCAATTACACTGGGAGAAGATGAATATTTTGTGCTGGGAGATAATCGTAATCATAGTTCAGATAGTCGTGACCCATCAGTGGGAGTCCTTCATCGAGATGATATTATGGGAAGGGCATGGATTCGAATATGGCCGTTTGATAAGTTTGGAGTGATTAAGCATGAGTGAGAAGATCAGTGATATAAAGCTTGTATTTGAACAGGCAAAAATGGATGAATATCCGGAATTATATAAAAAATATGAATCCGATTCCCGTGCGGGAGTTAAGAATCTGATCCGTAAATATCAAAAACAGGAAGAAAAGCTTGAGCAAGAGAGAGCGCGATTAGAGCAGATGCGAGAATATGAGCATTGTTATGCTGCCTGTAAATGGATTTGTGGGATTGATGAAGCTGGCCGAGGACCTTTGGCAGGTCCGGTTGTAGCAGGGGCTGTAATTCTTCCGGAAGATTGCGAGATATTGTATCTGAATGATTCTAAAAAGCTTTCTGCAAAAAAGAGAGAAGAATTGTATGATGAAATTATGGAGAAAGCAATTGCGACAGGGATTGGTATGGCATCTCCGGCGAGAATCGATGAGATTAATATTTTGCAGGCTACATATGAGGCAATGAGGGAAGCTATTCATAATTTAGGAATTATGCCGGAAATTTTGCTCAACGATGCAGTTACGATACCAGACGTTGCAATTGCTCAGGTTCCGATTATTAAAGGAGATGCAAAGAGTGTATCTATTGCAGCGGCAAGTATTTTAGCAAAGGTGACGAGGGATCGCCTGATGCTACAATATGATAAAATTATGCCGGAATATGGATTTGCAAAACATAAAGGGTATGGTTCGCAGGAACATATTGCTGCATTGAAAGAATATGGACCAACACCAATTCATAGAAAAACATTTATCAAGAATTTTATCTCAGTCGAGAAGACTCCCACCTCTTTAGGTGGTGAGTAATAGCAAATTTGTCTCAGTGGGAGTCCAATCTCCGACTG
>OGIO01001343.1_pt1 | contig 20915 bp, 18 predicted proteins | sample 1571841 | NCBI WGS metagenome assembly OGIO01 (sample SAMEA2582111, study PRJEB24529) | metagenome | biome: Human gut stool | place: China | collected 2011
GAGCTGGCGGCGGTATTCGGGCTGCGCTTCGGTCGTCTCCCAGTATTCGCGAAAAGCCTTTGCGACGGGATCGTCGGGACCGACGGGGGCGAGGAAAGAGAACGTCTCCCCGTCGTCGGACTCGTCGTCAAAGACGTCGTCATCCTCGGGTTCGGGCGCCTCGGGGAGGAGTTCCTCGTCTTCTGAAGTTTCGTCGAAGAAGTCGTCAGATTCGTATTCCTCTTCGCCGGTCTCGCCGAGATCGGGGTCGAAGCTGAAGTATTCGGGAACGGCGTCGGGGTTCGTGGCCGTGCGGCCCGCGCCGCGGCGCAGGTCCGTGAGAAGGAAGCCGCTTGCCTGCTCGACGTAGCCCGGATCCGAAAGTGCGGTGTTTTCCGCCGCGAAGGCGCGCTCGAGCGCATGCCCGAGACGCATGCGCCAATAGGGATGGCGAAAGATCTTGGGGATCGCGTCGAGATGCTCGGGGGCCGCTCTGAATGCCTCTTCCTCGCGCTTCAGGAAGCGTTCCCGTCCGAGATGCCAGTCGTAGAGGGGCCTTCTCACGCGCGAAGTGCTCGGCACCGAGACCGCCTCGCGGCGGGCGCGCGGGCCCATAGCGATCGAGATCGATCGGGGCTTTTTCTCGGTCGGGCGTCCGACGGGATCGAAGGGGATCGAGAACGATCGTTTCGAGTCCGGTTTCAACGGGATTCCTCCTTGGCGTTTTGTCGCTTTACGAGATTGCGGTGGCGCCGCGAGAGCTTCGTGACGGAAAGGGTCTGCAGCATGACCGACAGGATGATGAGGCCGACCCCGGCATAGAAGGAAAGCCCCAGGTCGCGCGCCTCATGAAAGATCACCATCGCCAACAGAATCGAGTATACGGGTTCGAGGTTGTAGGAGAGGTTCACCGTGAAGGCCGAAATGCGCTCGAGCGACTGAATCTGCAGGATGTACATGCCAAGCGTGCAGAAGGTCGCGAAGATGAGAAGGTAGAGAATGTCGAGTCCTTCGGGGAAGAAGGGTTCGGGCGGCATGAAGTGGCGGTAGACGGGCATCAGCAGAACGATCGCGGCGAAGCCGCCCGCGAGCTGCCAGGCCATGCAGGTGTTGGTCGAATACTTCGCGCGGTAGTGCTTGAAGAAGATCGCGAGAAGTGCCGCGCCGAAGGCGGACAACAGCCCGAAGACGATCCCGAGGCGGTACTGCGTGTCGAAGTGAAAGATCAGGTAGATCCCGAGGATCGTGAGAAGCGAAATGCCGAGCTCTTTGAGGCTCGGACGGCGCCGGTGAAAGAGCGGTTCGAGGATCGCCGTGAAAAAGCCGATCGACGAGAAGGCCACGACGCCGATCGAGACGTTGCTCGCCTTGATTGAGGCGTAAAAGAGCGTCCACTGCAGCATGAGGAGCGCGCCCACGCCCATGATGCCGATGCGGTCGAGCTTTTTGACGGCGTCGAGCTTCTTCGTCGCAGCGGCCCAGAGCCAGATGAGTCCGCCCGCGATGACGATGCGCCAGAAGACGATGAGGCCGGGCGACAGGGAGATGAGCTTGCCGAAGACGCCCGTCCACCCCGCAAGCAGGATTGAGAGGTGGAGTTGAATGAAGGCTTTGGTTACGGGATTCACGGTCGGGTCCGTTTGGTGTTGTTGGAATGCCTCGCGGGGCTGCGCCCGAGGGCGCAACGGGGCGGCTCTCTCGGGACGGGGTGGCAGGAATCTTAACAAAAGGAGCGCGGGTGCGGGTTCTCTCTTCGCGACCCTTTGCCCGTCTATGGGCGACAGGTCTTTTCACAGGGCGAAACTTTCGGTTGAAGGCTTGAGGGGAAAAGTTTTAAATTGAGAACGATAAAAGATTGAAAAGGCTGAAAATCCCTGCGAAGGACGAGGGGGCGGCGATAAGAGCAAAAATCGCGCAAATGGCCTGGAAATCAACTGAACACGCGTTCAGTAAAGGGGCAGGGAAACTTCCGATTCGGGGGCTTGAAAAAGAAGGTGACAAGTTGTTTCGTGCGTGAGAAAATACAGGTGAAGAAAGAATTTTGATTCGCGCTCCTTACGAAGAAGGAGGTAATTATGACGACGCGTAAAGAAGGCAAGAGCTCTCAGGTTCTGTCGGTTGTCCTTTTCATTCTCTTTTTGATTGCGCTCGTCGTGTTCCTCAAGGGCTTCGGCTGGTGCGTCGGGGCTGCCTGCGATGTCGGCATCGACACGGTTCTGCCGGGCGGCGGTGGCTGACGAAAGCTTTCCTTTTTCGTACGGTTGCGCTAGGATAAAAGCAACAACAGGCAAGGTGAGGTTCCGCTCCGCCGTGAGCGGCGCGCCCTCAGAGCCGGATGTCCCCGTAAGGCGTCCGGCTTTTTCGTGTCCGAAAAAAAGAAAAGGACGACATTTTGTCAGTGCGCCGCCCCTGGCGGAGCGGGCGGTGAAAGTCCGCCTTCTGCGCACGCACAAAAATTGTTAGGATCGTGAGCGACGACAACGAAACGACAAGGCGCGCCGCCCGATCATGCATTTCGACTTTACCGACCTCGAAGCCTTTCTCACGCTCTCGCGCACGCTCAACGTCACGCACGCCGCGGAAGAACTCCGCGTGACGCCCTCGGCCGTGAGCCTGCGGCTCAAACGCCTTGAGCGCGAGCTCGACACGACCCTCTTTTACCGCGAATCCCGCGGTCTCTCCCTGTCGCCAGCCGGGCACGCCTTTGAGCGCCATGCGCGGGAACTCCTCGCGCTTGCAACCGCAACCGAGGCGGACATGGAAAACTACCGTCCGCATCACGTGCCGATCCTGCGCATCGCCTCGAACAACGCCGGCATTCAAAGCTTCATCGTTCCGATCCTCGGACCCTTTCTCGCCGAGTCGGGGGTTCGGTGTTCGCTTCTCGACCGACGAAGCGACGAAAGCTGTCGGCTCGTCGCCTTCGGGGAGGCGGACCTCGGCTTCGGCCTGGAGACGACGGCGAAAAACAGCGGGCTTCCCGTCAAGATCCTTCCCTTTCTGCGAGACCGTCACGTGCTCATTACGCCGCCTGGGCACGAACTCGCCCGGAACGAGTCGATCCGATTCATCGACACGCTCGGACATCCCTACGTTTGTCTTCAGAAGGGGGCGCCCATGATGCGGGCGCTCCATGAGCGGGCGCGCGCCGTCGGCGTGCGGCTTCGTCCCGCGGTGGAGGTGAAGTCTTTCGATCTCGTCATCCGACTCGTCGCGGGCGGGGCCGGGGTCGCCGTTGTTCCGAAGTCGGCCGTGCGTCCCGACGCCGGGGTCGAGACCGTAAATCTTTTGGACGGCTGGGCCGTACGGCCCCTGGCCTTCGTGCTTCCCGCCGAGCGGCCGCCCCTCAAAATCGCGGAGCGCTTTGTCGAGCGGTGCTTCGCGGCCTTCGCGTCGAAGAGCGAAGGATGAACTTTTGCTTGACGTTGCGTTGACTTTCGCTTAACGGTCCACTCCTTCATGTCGAATAGAATTCTCCGCGGTCTTGAAGGAAGACCTCAGTTATAAGGAGAGTGAACATGAAAAAACTTCTGATTGTTTCCGCGCTTGCGACCGCCATGGGCGGTGTCTGGGCCGCCGACTACACGACCGACGTCGTCGTGATCGGTTCGGGCGGTGCCGGCCTTTCCGCGGCCGTGACGCTCCATGACGCGGGCAAGAAGGTGATCGTCCTCGAAAAGATGGCGATGGTGGGCGGCAACACGCTTCGCGCCGAAGGCGGCTTCAACGCCGCTGAAACGGCTCAGCAAAAGCGCGACGGCATTCCCGACACGATCGATCAGTTCATCGCCGACACGATGAAGGGCGGTCACAACATCAACGATCCCGAACTCGTGCGCACGCTCTGCACGAACGCCAAGGACGCGCTCGCCTGGCTCGTGTCCCTCGGCGGCGACTTTGACAAGGTCGGCCGCGCCGGCGGCGCCAAGTACAACCGCGCCCACCGTCCGCACGACGGCTCGGCCGTCGGTCCCGAAGTGATCCGTACCCTCTGGACCGCCACGAAGGACCGCAAGATCGACGTCCGCACGAACGCCCGCGTCACCGACATCGTGACGGGCAAGGACGGCGCCGTTTCGGGCGTCAAGTTCACCTCCAAGGACGGCAAGACCTACACGATCGACTCCAAGGCCGTCGTGGTCGCCGCCGGCGGTTTCGGCGCCAACCAGGAAATGCTCGTCAAGTACAAGCCCATGCTCAAGGGCTACGCCACGACGAACCATCCGGGCGCCACGGGCGACGGCATCGTCATGGCCGAGAAGATCGGTGCGGCCACGGTCGACATGGACCAGATCCAGGCTCACCCGACCGCCACGCCTGAAGGCGTTCTGATTTCCGAAAGCGTCCGCGGCGACGGCGCCATTCTCGTCAACGCCGAAGGCAAGCGCTTCACGAACGAACTCCTGACGCGCGACGTCGTGTCCGCCAACGAATTGAAGCAGCCCGGCAAGTTCGCCTGGATCATCTGGGACGACGGCATCCGCGCCAAGGCCAAGCTCATCCAGGGCTACATCAAGATGGGCCTCGCCGTCACGGGCAAGGACGTCAAGGAACTCGCCGCCGCCACGAACCTTCCGGCCGACGCGCTCGAAGCCACGCTCAAGCAGTACGCCGCCGACCAGAAGGCCGGCAAGGACTCGCAGTTCGGCCGTCCCGACATGCCGTCGGCTCTCGACAAGGCTCCCTACTGGGCCGTCAAGGTTCAGCCCGCCGTTCACCACACGATGGGCGGTCTGAAGATCAACACCAAGGCGCAGGTCCTCAACAAGGAAGGCAAGGCCATCCCGGGTCTCTTCGCCGCGGGTGAAGTCACGGGCGGCGTCCACGGCGGCAACCGCCTCGGCGGCAACGCTCAGGCCGACATCGTGACCTTCGGCCGCATCGCCGGCCAGTCGGCTGCCGCCTACGTGAAGTAATCGGCATTCCCCCTGCGTGCCGGACGGCTCCCAACGTTTCGGCACGCCCAAAGCAGGAAGCAAAGACTTCGGGCCGTTTTCCGAGAGGAAGCGGCCCGCTTTTTGTCCGGCGGTCGGGCAGGAACTTAAGGAGCTTTTCAGTTTCAGGGCGAAGAATACCGTTGTCCCATTCGTTCCCGTGTAAGGAGATTCATCGTGAAGAAGACGCTTGCGGCCGCCGGCGCGGCCCTCCTAGGCGCAGTCGTGCTTTCCGGCTGCTCGACCGTTGCCGACAAGGAAACGACCCTGAAGTGGGCGGGTCATTACAACGGAACGGGCCTCACGATGAGCGGGGAAGGCCAGCCCGTGGAAATCACGCTCGATCAGTATCAGTGCTTCGTCTATTTTCCCAAGAAGCAGGGCGAACTCCTCACGGGCTTTTATTCCCTGAAGGGCGACGTCATGGAACTCAAAACCTCGGGCGAAGGCCGCACCTTCTACTTCCGAACGACGGAACCCGGCAAGATGGAGCTTCTCGACGACTCGGGCAATCCCGTTGAGAACCCGCCCGAAGGCTGCTGCGTCTTCGAGCGAAACTGATTGATCCGAGCATTTCCAATACGAACCCCGGCACGCATTGCGGTCGGGGTTTTTGCGTTGGGTAGTGGTTAATCCTTAGGCAAAAGGCGGAGAAAAGGGTGAAAAAGAGGGAGGGTGGAAAGCGCGTTTTCAGCTACACTTGAGTCCATTTGAAATCATTCACGGCTGGATCCCGCATTGGGGAACGCAAGCGGGTCGAGCCCAACATTTTTTCTCAAAACAAGAGTAGCTTCCCATGGAACACACAACTTTTGCCAAGAAGACCGTGGTGCTCGCCGCCCTCGGCGCGCTTTCGCTGATGGCCGCGACGGTGCGCGCCGCGGATGAGACCGAAACTGAACCGAAGACCTCCGTAAATATTGCCGTGGAGATCGGCGGTACTGGTGCCACGAGCATCGGATCGAATGTTGAAACGAGCGTCACCTGGGGCGACGAGTGGCTTGAAGGCGTTCTCGGTGAAAACGAGAGCTTCGGCGGTCTTACGGTGGTCGAGGGCGACAACGACGCCAACACCATTACGGTGACGGATGGGGGGTCGCTTAAGATTGATCTGCCGACCGGCGAAGAGGGCGCGAAAGTTGTGAAGTTCAATACCGTCGATCTCAATGTCACGGACGGCGGCGCCTTCAACAACTCGTCTCACGTTACCTTTCAGAACGGCTCCCTGACGGTCACGAACGGCGCCTTCACGAATAAGGAAGGCGGCGTCGTCGAATTGCAGGACGGGACCTTCACTCTTTCCGTCACCAAGGCCGATACGGTCGACGATTTTACGAACGCAGGAACGATTGTTCTCAAAGGCAACGCGCAAATGACCATCGATTCTGGTGACGATGACCCTCTTGCCGTGGAGACGGAAGATGCGCTCGCCCTGAACGTGGGGAACGTGGAAATCGGTCAGGGTGCCACGCTCACGAACAAAGACAAGGGCTATCAGGTCGACAATAAGGATGCTGAAGGCGAGGGCGACGGCGAAGGCGTCGAACCGGGTGAAGTTCAGACGCTCGTTCACTTTGGGACGGTTACGGTAGCTGTAGGCGGCAATTTCGTGAACGCTTCCGGTGCTCTCTCTGAAGGGGAGACGCTTGTTCTTGAGGCGGAAAACACTGTCAAAATTGATGGTACGTCGGTTTGGAATACTCTTCACCTCTCCAACGTTGAAGGAGAGAAGACGGTCAACAATTACGTTGGCATCGTCAAGAACGACGACGAGAGCGTCAAGGGAGACTTCCGTGTTACGGGCGCTCTCGTGATCGACCAGTTTGGTGCCGATCAAGATGGCAAAGCTGGTGCCTTTACGATTGACGGCGCTAAGAACGATTCCAAGGTCTTTGCGGACGGTGTTGACATCTCCGCAGGCTCGCATATTGCGACGACCGCTCTCGAACAGAAGAATGCTGGCGAAGGGCTCACCTGGAAGACTGACGGTAAGCCCACTGTCGGAACTCTGAAACTCACGGGCTTTGCCGCGACCTTTGAAGAAGCGGTCGAAACCCCTGAAGAGGGCGCGAAGGCTGAAGAGGGAGAAGACGAAGCGACGACCAACGGATCTTGGACGTACAAGAAGCTCGGCGACGTCACCGCCGTCAATACGAATCTCAAAATCTCCGGATCCAAGTCTTCTTCGGAGGGATCGGATCCCTATGACGGTCACGGCTACACGCCGTCCCTTGAGATGTCTTCGCTCAATCTCGTCGGTACGTCGATGAAGATCGCCTACGACGTGGACGTCGAGAGAATCAAGGATGCGATTGAAGAAAATTGGACGGGCGAAGCTATCGACATGGATGGTTGGACAAAGGACAACATCCTTGAAGAACTCGAAGCCCTCCTGGAAGAGGACAAGTACGCCGACCTCAAGACGGCGCTCGAAGGACACCGCGACACGTTTGAAACCGGACTTGCAGATGTTCTGACCAAGAAGGAACTTTCCGTCGAATCCGAGATCTCAGGGAGCGACCTCTCCATCGGCACGCTCACGATTGCTCGTAACACAAAATACGAGAACACTACGGTCAAGGTTGAAAAGCCTTTCCAGTCCGAAACGAACGAAGGCGAATCCGGCGATGGCACGCCCACTACGGCAGATGATTCTTCCGAAGATGGAACGACTTCCGAGCCCGAAACCGTCACGATTACGGGTAATGACGTTTACGACCTCGGCGATCTGACACTCACGGTTACGGAGAGCAACCTCGACGTCGGTACGCTCGATCTTCAGACGGGAGCGATTACGCTCAAAGACTCGAAGATGATGGTGGACAATGTCAAGACGCTCAACGGCAGCCTGACGTTGGAAAGCGGTTATCTCGGGCTCAACGTAACGAAGAACATTGCGGACCTTGTGGACAAGAAGGACGAGGCTGAAACAAAGGCGGATCCCGATACCGCCCCCGCCGGCGCTACGCTGGAGCTGGGTTCTCCCGTCACGATCGGGGAGAGCGGCAAGCTTACGATCGGCGGCGCGGATACGACGTCGGACGGGACGAAAGTCGACTATGCGATCAGCATCGCCGGTACCACCAACATCGTGTTTGACGGCAGAAATTTCGGCTCCGAAGCGCTCTTCAGTCAGACGAGAAGCGACGGCGGCAAGGGGCTGGTCGTCGTGAAAGAGGGCGAGAGTGCAACGCTCAACGTCAAGGCCAGCAACCTCTCGTGGGGCGTCTACAAGCTCTTTGACGAAGACACGCTCGACACTTCCGCTCTGGATGATGTCACCATCGTTACGGAAAAGTCTTCTGCGAGCGATCTTTGGGAGGGAGCTACGGTCAAGCCTGATGAGGGAAACCAGAATCAGATCGTCGTGGGCAACAAGACCATCGAAGGATCGGGTCTCGAAGACATCGGCGCCGTGAACCTCATGAACAGCGTCTTCGGAGGCGACCGAGGCAGCGCCCTCGACAAACGGCTCGTCGACGCCGTTTTGTCGAACGCCACGAGTCTCGAAGAGATCTCCAATACGATCAACTCCGTCACCGGACTCGGTGCCGTAGCGGGTCTTACGGCCATGGCGGTCGATTTCGGCAATTACGTGGCTGATCAGGTCGAACACCACGCCGTGACGATGCCGCGTCAGGCCGAAGGCTGGTGGGTGCAGCCGATCGCGGGCAAGCTCAAGTCCGACGACCTTGCGGTCGGCGGCATGAAGAGCGGCTACTCGATCGACACCTTCGGGATCATGGGGGGCTTCGACAGGAAGCTTCGCAACGGCGACACGATCGGCGTGGCGGCTTCCTACCAGTCGGGTGACGCCGATTCCGAAGGCAGTGCGCTCCCCGTTTCGACCGACGTCACGAACTACGGGTTCCATCTCTGGCACGCCCGCGAGCTCGACGCCTTCCGCCTGATGGGTATGTTCTCGTATTCGAAAACGAGCGGCGACGCCAAGATGAACGTTCTCGGACAGGAAGTGACGAGCGACCTCGGCGCCACCGAAATCGCGATCGGCGCCCGCGCCGACAAGGAGTTCAAGTGGGGTACGGTGCGCATGATTCCGCATGCCGGCGTGCGCGCTTCGATGATCGACGTCGACGACTACACGATCGAAATGGGTTCGGAAGAACTCTTCAAGGTGAGCGAAGACAAACTCTGGATCTTTGAAGTGCCCGTGGGCGTGACGTTTGCCTCGTCCTTCGAATACGCCCGCTGGAACGTCCAGCCCTACGTCGACCTCACGGTCCGCGGCCGCTTCGGCGACACGGACTCCACCTTCACGCTCGAAGGCTCCAACACGTCCGACAGCATGAAGTACGACGTGACGGGCGATGTGATCGGCGACCTTCGCATCGGCTACATGTCGACCTTCCAAGACCTCAATCTCGGCATGAGCTACGGTCTTTCGGCGGGCGACGGCGGCCGCCAGAATCATCAGATCGAAGCGACGCTGCGCATCGACTTCAACTGAGCTTGAGTTCTCCCGACGTCCTTCGGGGACGTCGGAATGCTTCTCGCAAAAGCGGGGATCGGTTTGGGCCGGTCCCCGTTTTTAGTTTTCGGCGGTGCGGTTACAGTTTCCGTCCGGAATTTCAGGCTTTCTTCTGTCCGCCGGAAGAATGCTCTACGGCCGCGCTCTCGATGGCGGCGCCTTCGGACGCGCACTTGAGGCATGCGGTCTCGCCCGCGGCCATTCGGTTTCGCACGCCCCGCAGGTAGGCTTCCGTTCGATCGAGGTCGGTCCGAAGCTTTTGGATGCCGTCGATGTATTCGTCGATTCGCTCGAGGAGCCACGGAGTTCCAAGCGAAGGATCGTCTTCGTAGGCGAGAAACCGCTCCACGCACTCGAGCTTCATGCCCGCGTTGCGGCAACGCATGATGAAGCTAAGCCGCTCGAGGTCGGACGCACCGTATTCCCGCTGTCCGCCGGGACCGCGCCGGGGCTTGTTGAGAATCCCGCGCGCTTCGTAAAAGCGGATCGTTCCCACCGCCGCTCCGGATCGGGCGGCCAATTCACCTATTTTCATCGTCACCCCAAAAAGTTTGAATTCATACTTGAAGCTACAGTAACTATAGGTATTATCTTGCTCCGCAAGCCAAGTCCGCAAGCCCGCTTGTCGGCGCCTTCGGACCCGTGTTTCAACCTTATTTTGCGGACCAGAAAGGGTTCGCACACAAGGAGCAGCCATGAAATTCCAACAGATCCGCAGCGCCCTTTCCATCGTCGAATTCGCGGGCGTGCGCTTCATGATCGACCCGATGCTTGCGCCGAAGAACACCTATCCGGTCTTCCCGTACACCTGTGTGACGGGCGAGGGGAATCCTACGACGGACCTCCCCGTTTCGCTTGAGAGTCTCTTTGACGTCGACGCCGTGATCGTGACGCATCTTCACCTCGATCACTTCGACGACACGGCGCGTGAAGTTCTCCCCAAGAGCCTCGTTCTCTTCGCGCAGTCGGAAGAAGAGGCCACGCAGCTTCGCGGCTGGGGTTTTGCGGACGTGCGCGTGCTTCTCGAAGAAGGCGTCGAATTCGAGGGTGTTCGTCTCTATAAGACCCGATGCGAACACGGCGAGGGCGATCCGGTGACGAGCGACGCCTATGACTTCATGGGATTTTCGGGGAAGGCCTGCGGCGTGGTGTTCGAGGCAACCGAATCGGCGCGCAAGCCCGAAAACTTCCGCTTCTACCTCGCGGGCGACACGGTCTTTTGCGAATACGTGGAGGAGGCGATCGCGAAGTTTGCGCCGGCCGTGGTTGCGGTGAACGCCGCGGGCGCGCAGTTCCCGAAGGGCCATCCCCTCATCATGAACGAGTACGACGTGCTCACGCTCATGCGCCGTCACCCGGAATTGAAGGTGATCGCGACGCACCTCGACGGCGTTTCGCACGCCACGGTCACGAGCGAATCGCTCCGTGCGTTCGCAAAAGAAAAGGGACTCGAGAAGCTCGCCGTTCCCGCGCAGGGCGAAACGATCGAACTCGCGGCCTGAGACCGCTGAGGAAAGCATGTCGGAGCGACCTCGGGACCGACGAACAATCGTGAGATTTTGTCAGTCTCGGGATTCCGTCGACGGGAATTTCCGTAGAATGGACGCTTTCCCACACACAACGCGCCTGCGGGGGGCACTGGGCTCAGCCCGGTTGAGAAGCACCCTTGGCACCGGATCCGGTTAATACCGGCGGCGGGACTGCAGGACGTTCGCGTCGGGTCTTTCCCGAGAAAACGGGAGAGGTCCGGCCGTTCGTCACCGTCCGTCGTCCGACTCGGCGCACGGAGACGACACACGATGAAACCCATTTCTTGGATTCACGACGATACGCCCGGCAAGGTGAAGCGCCTTGCGGGCGAGCGCGACTATCTCATCAGCGAAGCGGGGGAAGAGATTCCTTTTCGCCGCATCGACTTTTCCTGCGCTCCCCCGAATTTCGGGGGACGCGACTATCCTTCGATTTATCTTCCCGACGTGACGGGACCTTTCGGCGAGAACTGGATCGATGAAAACGCACCCGTCACCGATTTTCATCCGAAACTTCGGCGCGAGCGCGCGGTAGGGAGCGACACGCAGCTAACGGCCGCGAAGAAGGGCGTCGTCACGCCCGAGATGAGCTTTGTAGCGGGCCGTGAAAACTCGGGACTCCGGGCCACGAAGGCCATGCTCGACAAACTCGAAGACGAGGCGCTCTCCGAAAAACTGGCTCCCTTCTTCGACGTCAAACCCTGGACGGGCGAGGACGTGCGCGCACTCGTCGCCTCGGGCCAAGCCGTGATTCCCGCGAACGTCCGTCATCGCGAGGCCGAGCCCACGGTGATCGGAGAGAAATTCCGCACCAAGGTGAACGCGAATCTCGGGACGACAGGGAAGATTTCCAATCTGGATGCGGAACTCGAAAAGCTTCGCGAAGCTTTGCTGTGCGGCGCCGACACGGTGATGGACTTGTCGGTCGGAGAGGATTCGGGGCGCATCCGCCGCGCGATGCTGCGCCACAGTCCCGTGCCGCTCGGAACCGTGCCGATCTACGAGGCGCTCGAGAAGGTGAAAAAGCCCGAGGCCCTCACGTGGGACGCCTTCTACGAAACGCTCTGCCAACAGGCGGAAGAGGGTGTCGACTACATGACGATTCACGCGGGCGTTCTGCACAGTCACGTGGAACTCACCCGTAAGCGCCTCACGGGGATCGTCTCGCGGGGAGGCGGCATTCTCGCCGCCTGGATGCACGCGACGGGCAGGGAAAACTTCCTCTACGAGCGCTTCGACGAGATTCTCGACGTGGCGCGCGCCTACGACGTGACGCTCTCGCTCGGCGACGGCCTTCGTCCGGGATCGATTTATGACGGCAACGACGAAGCGCAGTTCGCGGAGATGAGGACGCTCGGAGAACTCGGCTGCCGTGCGAGGGAAAAGGGCGTGCAGGTGATGATCGAGGGTCCCGGACACGTGCCCTACGGCGGAATCGCCCGCAATCAGAAGGGCGTGCGGGAGTGGTGCGACAATGCGCCTCTCTATACGCTCGGGCCCCTGCCCACGGACGTGGGCGCGGGCTACGACCACATCACGGCCGCGATCGGCGGGACGGCCTTGGCGTCGCTCGGCACGGCGATGCTCTGCTACGTGACGCCGAAGGAGCACCTGGGACTTCCCGAGGCTCAAGACGTACGCGAAGGGATGGCGGCCTTCCGGATCGCCGCCCATGCGGCGGACATCGCCAAGGGGATCCGCGGGGCGGCGCTTCGGGACTTCATGATGAGTGCGGCCCGCTTTGATTTTCGTTGGGACGATCAGTTCGCGCTCACCTTTGATCCGGAGCGCGCGGCCGCTTTTCACGACAAGACGATCGGCGGCAACGGCGGACGACAGGCGCACTTTTGCAGCATGTGCGGACCGGGCTTCTGTCCGATGAAGCTCGCCCGCGACTGGTTCCAATAAGATTCCCGAAGAGGAATGAAAGAAAACCCCGTTCGGTTCTGCCGCAACGGGGTTTCATGTAAAGGCGGGACTTATTCGTCCTTGGCTTCGGCCTCTTTTTCGTCGAGGTTGAGGTACTTGCCGAGTTCGTCGAGAACCGAATCGTCGCCCTTCTTGAAGCGGCGGAAGAGTTCACGGAAATGGCAGTACCAGCCCCAGGTCATGCCGTATTCGACCTTGAACGTGACGCGGCGCATGTGCTTACGCATGGTGTTTCCTTTCAAAAAGCTTGGCGGAGAAGTTCCGCGGCCCCCGAAGTATAGCCTGCGGCGGCTTCGGGGACGGCAAATCAGCGCATCCTGCGAAGAATTTTGCCGGCGATTTTGCGTGTCAGGGCGCGGGGCGCAACCTGGGCGACGACCGCGACGCAACGGTTGAGCCAACCTTCAATTTCGACCGGGGCGCCGCGGAAGGCGGCGTCGAGGGCCGCTCTCGCGACGGGCCGCACGTCCTGGGCGTATTCGTCAAAGGGAGAGTCCTCTTCGAGCCCCGCCGCGGTGCCGAAGTTCGTGCGCGTGGGACCCGGGCAGAAGGCAGTTACGGTGACGCCCGTCCCCTTCAGTTCCTCGGAAAGGGCTTCGCTGAAGGAGAGCACGTAGGCCTTCGTGGCGCCGTAGACCGCAAGCCAGGGGCAGGGTTGGAAGGCGCCCGTGGAGGCGATGTTGAGGATGCGGCCGTGTCCGCGCTCCCGGAAGCGCTTCGCACAAAAGAGCGTGAGGCGCGTCACCGCCTCCATGTTGAGGCGAAGCATCGTGCGAACGCGCTCTTCGGAAACGCCCAGAGCCGAACCGAAGGCGCCCACGCCCGCGTTGTTGACGAGAAGCGTGAGTTCGCGCTCGTCCTCTTCGATGAGGTGTTCGAGCGCTTCGCAGCCGTCCGACTCGGAGAGGTCGAGCGTAGCGGTGCGGACGTCGACGCCGAAGCGTTCCGTGAGTTCGCGGGCCACTTCTTCGAGAACATCCCCCGAACGGGCGACGAGCGTCAGATGCATGCGGCGAGCGGCGAGCTGACGGGCGATTTCAAGACCGATCCCGCTCGAGGCGCCGGTGATGAGTGCATAGGTTTTGGCCATGCCGACTCCTACAAAAGTGTTTTGGTGCATTGTGCCACGAACGTCAGTCTTCGAAGGCGTCCGCCATGGCTTCGATTTCCCGAGGGGGAATGCCGTACTCGCGAGCGTCGGCGTCCCAGTCGAGAAGACGTCGGCGCACCGTCAGAACGAAGCGCTTCGCCTCCTGAATCGTAAGATCAAAGTAGGGGGCGTATGTGACGGCTTCGTCCGTCGTAAAGCGGGACGATCCTGCGCGAAGCTTCATGCCGCCCCTGGGAAAGAGCGAAGGCGACGTGAAGGTGAGGCTGTGCGCCGGGGCGAGACGCCAACCGTCGGAATGGGTACCGACGGGTCGGACGAAGAGCCAGCGCTCCGGATGGTCGCCTGTGGGGCCCGTAAGAAGGGTAAAGGCCATGCGGCGCCAGACTTCGGGAAGGTCCTCCTTGGGGGCGGCGCCTTCGCGCGTGAGGAAGTCGACGATGTCGGAATAGGTGATCGTCTTTCGCAAACCCGATCCCTTGGGTGCGATGAGGGCCTTGGCGGAAAGCGCCGCGTAGGGGCGGTTCGCTTCGTTGCGGTCGGCGCGGCTGCGAAGAAGCACGGGCTCGCCCATCAGCATCTTGAGCGTGGGCGTGACGGTGCGGATCCCGACGGAGCGGGCCGTTTCCAAAGAGAAGCCCTGCCAGAGCGCGGCGTGAACGGGTTCGGACGACTGTCCGAAGGTCGCGACGGCAGGGCGCTTGTCGACGAGAACCGAATAGACGGGCGAGCGTCCGGGAAGCGTACGGGCGGAAAGAAGGAGTTCGAGCTCGGCCTTCCGGGCACGGTTTCGCTCCGCCGCATGGTGGGCGTAGAGAAGCTCGTCGCCCTGAGACTGAAAGACGGGAAGGGCGGGACGATGCGAAAGAATCTTCGCTAGGAGGGCGGGAGCGAGCGGTTTGACGTCGCCCTCAAGCGCCGCCGAGAGAGCGCCAAGCGAGGAATTTTCCTCGAGAAGGGACGTGAATGCGGCCTCTTCCGGCTTGACGCCGAGCATCCAGTCGAGTGAAACGCCTTTTTCCTGCGCCTCATCGACGAGGAAACGGACCTCAGGATCGAGCCGAACGTCTTCCAGAAGGGCGAAGAGACGCTTTCCCTTTTTCGGCAGGATCGGACCATCCTTCAAAGGGAGATCGTGAGAGAGGGCGAAGCCTTCGGACAACCACGCTTCATCGTATTCGAACCAAAGGGAAGGTTGAGGCGCGAGAACGGTACGCCGTTTGACCTTTCGAGAAGTCTTCGAGTCGGAATTTGCCCCGTTATGCGATAAAGATCCCGATCGGGACTCCAATGCGGAAGGGCGAATCGTCGTTGAGTTGTCGTCTCGAACATGAAGACGACCGACGGGAATTCTTTTCTCCGAATCGGGTTCGTTGGTGAGTGGATAAGAGAGCTGCCAGATGCGGTGGTCCGAGCGCAACATTTTTGTTATTCCTCCTTCACCCGGCGGCGACGCACACGCTGAGGAAGAGGGCGGTCCGTCAAAAAGCCGTCGTCAAGCTCGTCGGTCCCCAGAGAAGAGAAGGGGTCGTCCACGCCGATCGAATGGAGGACGGAAACGATGTTCCCGATCGAAACACCGCAGTCTCCGAGTTCCATTTTCGAGAGGGTGTTGACAGAAATGCCCGCACGCTCTGCGACGATTTTCTGCTGAAGCTTTCTCTGAATGCGAAGGAAGCGGATTCTTCTGCCGAGGGCCTCCACGGCTTCCGCCGTCGCGAATGATGGTCTCATAAACGTAGAACCCTGTGAGTTATGAGTGTTAAAACGGTCTATGAGAGGAATTATACGGTTTTGAGAGGCGTCTGTCAGAAAAACGAGCAGATGACGAAAAACGGGCGGTTCAATGCGGATTAGAAAGGATCTCCGAAAGATTTATAAAACACTACAAAACCTAGGATTCAGTGATTAAACAGTATAAAACATCGCATTCTGCGAGCTAAATATGAGGAAGACTTCGCATCGATGCTAAAAATCAGCATCGATTATCATCTTTTTTCAATCAGATCCGTTTAACTTCGAACAATATGCTTTGCATCCTGATTGTCGTCTTCATCCGTTTGAATCGCTCTCCTCTTGCCCGTGCGGTTGTCTATCCTGTTGGATTCCGCACCGGTCTCCTCATTCACTCGTTTGACAAGTTGGAAAACCTTGTGTTTTGATTTTGCGTATAGTTCCCGATCGGATCATTCGCGCTCTGCCCTTTCGAAACTTCTCTCTATCGTCTTTCGGGTAGGCTACATTTCTGTAGGTTCCATCGACGACGCCGGATGCCTTTGCTGTCTTCCTTGCCGATCCTCGGTGCGCCGAGCGAAACGACAAAAGAATTCGACGCATTCTTTTATAAAGACACCGAACGGGGTATTAAACCTGTTCAACATCTCTGTCGTGCGTTTTTCGCGAGTCCGTCGGTCTTCAATTCGTCTTCGCCTCGTCCTCCCTCTTCGTTCCCCGCCAGAAGCTCTTGCCGCTCTTGAGGGACTTCGTCTCGGCAAAGTTCCCGAACGAGCGGGAAAAGAGACGGTTCACGAACCGCGGAAGGCGAATTCTTCCGACCCGAGCTGATTCCCGTCTTAAGAGAATCGGGCAAAAATCGAACTCGGCGAAGAAAGCACTCGTGACCTTTTCTCCGGCTTCCTACGGTTCCCTGCGGGAAGTTTCTCCGGTGAAAAGGGACGCCCCGAACCCGCTTCGGAACATCGATCCCGATGACCCGCCTCGCTTCGGGGAAGCATTCGCGCCGACGACGGGTGGTTTTGCTTAGGCGATCCTTCGTGCCGAGGCGTAAAGGCCTACCGTGAACCCGTTCATCCGAACGGATGCGAAACGTTTGTTTACGTCGCCCAAACACCTTGTGCGGCGGCGTTCTTTCCGAGGAAATGCATTCTAGCGAACTTTTGTCCTCCGTGTTTACCCGCATAAAAAGGGCGTTCGAAAGCAGTCCTCCCTCCCGCAGACTTTCCCCCACGTTTTTTCGCCGCTCTGTTGCGGCCCACCACACGACTGCCATGAACGAATCCATTCTCGACAAGTGTCTCAACGACTACCGTCTCTTTCTCGGCAAAAAGGAGCTGCTGCCCATCGTCCTCGGCGGCATGGGGGTCAACATCTCCACGAAGGAGCTCGCGCTCGAGGTCGCCCGCTGCGGCGGCATCGGCCACATCTCCGACGCCATGATGCCCGACGTCTCGGACCGTCTTCTCGGGACCCATTTCACGGCTGCCAAGGCCAAACTCTGCAAAGCCTTTGCCGGGCTCGCCCCGAAGCCCGACATGCACTTTGATCTCGAAAGCATCCGCCGCGCCACCAAGGGCTACGTGGAAGACGTCATGAGTGCGAAGAAGGGGGACGGACTCGTATTCATCAACGTCATGGAAAAGCTCACCATGAACGACCCGCTCGGTTCGCTCAAGGCCCGCCTCAACGCGGCGCTCGACGCCGGAATCGACGGCATCAGCCTTTCCGCGGGTCTTCATACCTCGAGTTTCGGACTGATGGCGGATAATCCCCGCTTTCGCGATGCGAAGCTCGGCATCGTCGTTTCGTCCGTGCGGGCGCTCAACATCTTCCTGCGGCGCACCGCCAAAACCGAGCGTCTCCCGGACTTCGTCGTGGTGGAGGGGCCGCTTGCCGGCGGCCACCTGGGATTCGGTTTTGACTGGGCGAACTTCAAGCTCTCCGACATCGTCCGCGACGTGAAGCAATACCTCGCGGAGAAGGGACTTTCGATTCCCCTCGTCGCCGGGGGCGGCGTCTTCACCGGGACCGACGGCGTGCGGCTTATGGAGGAGGGGGCCGACGCCGTGCAGGTGGCGACGCGCTTTACGATCGCCCGTGAGTCGGGCATTCCCGACGACGTGAAGCAGCGCTACTTCAACGCCGAAAAGGATGAAATCGTCGTGAACGGAATTTCTCCGACGGGCTATCCCATGCGCATGCTCTCGTGTTCTCCCGCCATCAACGCCAACACGAAGCCGCAGTGCGAGGCCTACGGGTACATGCTCGACCACGGCGAATGTCAGTATTTGAAGGCTTTCCGAGAGGCCGTCGCTGAACATCCTGAGGTGAAGCAGCCCGCCGTCGCCGGGAAAACCTGCTTGTGCGTTCAGATGCGCAACTACAAGCTCTGGACCTGCGGGGCTTCGGCCTGGCGCCTCAAGGAAACCAGCGTGAAGCTCCCGGACGGTACGTGGTACCAGCCGCCCGCCGAACACATCTTCCGCGACTATCTCACGAGCCGTCGCGACGAAATTCTCCTTCCCGTGCCGGCCTGATGCCGCAGGGAGCGGGAAAAGCGGACGCTCCGGGATTGCCGAAAGGCTCTCCCGGAGCGTTTTTTTCCGATCTTCTGCTAAAATCGCGTTTCCTTTTCACCGTTCACTTTCACTCACGATGGAATCTTTTTTCGAACGAGCCATGTATGCGGGCCGCTGGCTGCTCGCTCCGATCTATCTCGGCCTCACGCTCGCGCTTTTGTGTCTGGGCATCAAATTCTTTCAGGAAGCCTTCCACATCATTCCGCATGTTCTGGAAATGAAGGAGGCCGACCTCATACTCGGCATTCTTTCCATGGTCGACATGGGCCTCGTGGGCGGCCTCATCGTCATGGTGATGTTCTCGGGCTACGAAAACTTCGTCTCGTCGCTTGACATCCAGGAGTCGCAGGACAAGCTCTCGTGGCTCGGCAAGATGGATGCGGGTTCGTTGAAGAACAAGGTGGCCGCCTCGATCGTGGCGATTTCGTCGATCCACCTTCTGCGCGTCTTCATGAACATCCCGACGACCGAAAACGACAAGTTGTTCTGGTACGTGATCATCCACCTGACCTTCGTGCTCTCGGCGCTCGTCATGTGCGGGATCGACCTTCTCACGAAGAAGGCGCACTGACAACGCAACGCTTTTCTGCGTTTTTTCCACGAAAACCTCTCGAAACTCCCGAGTCTTCGGACGGCGGGAGTTTTCTTTTGCCTTGTCCGATGGCGCTACAATCGGAAAGTCTTTGGTCGAACGGCCGCAAGAAGAGTCTTCGACCGAAGGAAAACCCTCCCGAAAACAACAGGAATCCCCACATGCGCACATCGCTACGCAAAGTCTTCCGCTTTGCCATGCCTTTTCTGCAGGCTTCCCTCATCAAGCAGATTCTCGTAGGTTTCGTTCTCGGCTGTCTTCTCGGCCTCTCTTCGCCCGAACTCGCCAAGTCCGCGGGCTTTCTCGGGACCATCTTCGTCACGGCCCTGAAGGGCGTCGCCCCGGTTCTCGTCTTCGTGCTCGTCATGAGTTCGATCGCCGGCCGCAGCGACCTGAGCGAATCCGTCCACATCAAGCCCATCATCTTCATCTACCTCATCGCGAACTTCTCCGCGGCCCTGGTCGCCGTGGCGGCGAGCTTCATGCTTCCGTCCTCGATTCAGCTCGTTGCGCAGGGCGCGGACGTGAACGCTCCGGGCGGCATCGGCGACGTGCTTCGTTCGCTCGTTCTCAATCTCGTCGACAATCCCTTCCACGCGCTCGCCTCGGCCAACTACATCGGCATCCTCGCCTGGGCCATCGCCATGGGTCTCGTGCTCCGCAAGGGCACGGACGAAACCCGCAAGGTTCTGCAGGACGCCTCCCGCGCCGTGGAATTCATCGTTTCTCTCGTCATCCGCTTCGCGCCCTTCGGTATCTTCGGTCTCGTCTCCGAACTTCTCGCGACCGAAGGTCTCGGCGCGATGGTCGACTACGCGCACCTTCTCGCCGTCCTGATCGGCTCGATGGCCTTTGTGGCGCTTGTCGTGAATCCCTTCATCGTGTGGCTCTGCACGCACGACAATCCCTATCCGGCGACCTTCCTGACGCTTCGCGAGTCGGGGATCTCCGCCTTCTTCACGCGCTCTTCGGCCGCGAACATTCCGGTGAACCTGGAACTCTGCCGACGTATGAATCTTCCCGAAGCCACCTATGCCGTTTCGATCCCGGTCGGGGCCACCGTCAACATGGGCGGCGCCGCGATCACGATCACGGTCCTCACGCTCTCGGCCGCGTATTCGCTCGGCATCGCCGTCGACATCCCCACGGCGCTCTTCCTCTGCGTCGTCGCCACCATCTGTGCGGCGGGCACCTCGGGTGTCCCGGGCGGCTCCATCATGCTGATTCCGCTTGCCTGCGGGCTTTTCGGCATTGATCAGCACACCGCCATGCAGGTCGTGGCCGTGGGCTTCGTGATCGGCGTTCTGCAGGACTCCTGCGAAACGGGGCTCAACTCCTCGACCGACGTCCTCTTCACCTACGCCGCCTGCAAGCGTGCGGAGCGCATCGCCAACGAGGACGCCTGACGAGCATCTGCTCCTCTGTGCATAGCCTTTGCAATGGCCCGTCGAACTCGATTCGGCGGGCCGTTGTGCGTCCGGGGGCGGCAAAACGAGATCCAGGCCCTGGATCGCTCTCTGAGGGCCGCAGAGCGGCCGTATGAGGGGATGCTGGTGCGAACGGTGCCGAGTTTGCGCCTCGACGGGGGACGGTTATGGGAACGTTTCAGGATGCTGATCGGCATGGGGTGCCGGCGGGGAGGCAAACGGTTCGACTCGAGGGGTTCACGATACACGCAGGTTTTGCTTCACGCCGACGATCGGAAGGGGATAAATGAGGCGGGAGCCCGGGAGGCTGCGCATACGGTGCGCCGGAGGACGACGGGCCGTCAAACTGAACGGTCATGAATAGGCAGACGCAGCCCGTGAAGGTGCTTGGGAGGAGGAAGGCGAGGGGGATTTTACGGAGCTTCCGGAAGGGGGATTTGATGCTTTCAGGGGGTGCCGGAAGGAAGTAGGTCGAGGACATCCTTTCTTTTAGAAACGGCGGTCAGGAAGAAGAGTGTTCCGTTCGGATATGGAAAGCCCCGGCTTCTTTCGAAGACTGAACTGTCCCCAGAAAGCGAGACACTTTCTGGGGACACTTTTATGGGCAAGAAG
>OGIO01001347.1_pt1 | contig 20879 bp, 18 predicted proteins | sample 1571841 | NCBI WGS metagenome assembly OGIO01 (sample SAMEA2582111, study PRJEB24529) | metagenome | biome: Human gut stool | place: China | collected 2011
TCTTTCTTACATAACAAAAATGTTCCCATCAGAAAATCCCGATGGGAACATTTTTGCTTTTACAGCTCCCAGAATGCAATCTTGGCATCCAAAGCTTCTATTTTTATTTCATAATCCTGCGGATAATACCTTGTAGAAAACACAGTCTCTCCATCATTGACAAACACTTCTACAGAAGAAACATCTGCAAGAATCCGGACGTTTCTGACTTCACTTACTTCCCGGAATCTAAGACTTCTTCCCGCGGATACGGACGTCTTATCCTGGCTTGTAAACTTCATCTCAAATCTTCCGTTTACATATTCCAGAACCAGTTCTTTTGCCAGTACTGCGCGGAAGTGATTTCCTGTGATATTCTGCACCTCTGCCTCAAAGACTTTTGTACCTTTCTTCTCCAGAACAGAGACTGCTCTTTCTTCTCCTCTGCGCAGTGCTTCCAGTTCTTTTACCGGTTGCTGAAGCACTTTTTTATCTTTGACATGCACTTCTCTTGGAAATGTAAAGCAGTGCTGCCATCCATCTTCCAGCGTCAGGTTTGTGTATTCCTCACAATCCGGCATTCCCATCCAACTGATGTGGATCCGGCGTCCATCCTCACTTTCAAAACTCTGCGGTGCATAATAATCAAATCCATAGTCCCAGAGTTCATAGTCAGAAAGCACATACTCGGAAAGGATATCCCCCTCTACCAGAAAATATCCGGACTGGTACACATTTCGTGCATTCCACACGCCGCCTTCCAGCCCCTGCACGGAAGTCGATAAAATCTTTCTGCCTTCTGTTTCAAAATAGTCTGGGCACTCCCACATATATCCAAATCGCTCTGCTGTCTTTACATCGCTTTTGTAGATCCAGTTCAGCTGATCCTCAGACTCAAAAATCAGCACTTTTCCTTCATCTTTCTGCGTTCTGGCTCCCTGCACCATGTAATACATGCCGTTTTCTTTCCAGACTTTCGGATCACGTACATGGCAGGTCAGATCCTGCGGATAATCACTGTTTCTCATCAGTTCTCTTTTTCTGCCAAAATGCTCTCCGTCCTCGCTGACCACCAGAACTGTGTTTGCCTCCCGGCCGGTTCGGATATAGTCAAATTCTCCGTCCTCAAGCTTCACATTTCCGGTATAATACAGGTACATCTTTCCGTCTTCAATAAACGCTGATCCCGAATACACGCCATGGCAGTCAAACGGCTGATCCGGATAAAGTGCGGTACCCTGATATTCCCAGTCAATCATGTTCGTGCTGGTGTAATGTCCCCACATCTTCACGCCGCCTTCCGCATCAAATGGTGAATACTGAAAAAATGCGTGATAGATACCCTGGAACTGGCAGAGTCCATTTGGATCATTCAGCCAGCCGACCGGCGGCATCAAGTGTAGTTTTTCACGAAATTTTCTATCTGATACGGATAACTCTTCTCTGGTTTTCTGGCTTTGTTCTGCTGTCTCTACTAATTTCGCAAGATCTCTTGTTAATGCGTTCATAAATCAATCTTCTCCATCTATAAGCATTATTTTGTAAGTGTCATAACTTTACTTGTTGTTTTAACTTCAGCAGGTTCTGCCTTTGTTACATTTCCAAATTCATCTGTATTTGTCAGAATCATCATAGTTGTCGTCTGATATCCTGCATTCTTGATTTCCTCAAGATTTGCTTCTACCAGAATATCTCCTGCATGTACTTTGTCGCCATCAGAAACTTTCTTCGTAAATCCTTTTCCATCCATCTTCACGGTATCGATACCGATATGGATCAGGAGCTCACCTCCGGACTCTGTTGTGATACATACAGCATGACCTGTTTCGAAGATATTGGAAACTTCTCCGTCACATGGAGATACAATCTTGCCATCTGCAGGCTCTACCGCAACGGTTGTTCCCAGCATTTCGGATGCAAATGTCTCATCCGCAACCTCAGATAATGAAATCTGTGTTCCATTTACCGGACTTGTCAATGTCTCTTCTGCTTTATTGTTGTCTGCTATTTCGATATTTTCTACTGTCTCTGTTGTTCCAGTTGTCTCTGTCACATCTGCCGTTACTGCCTTTGGTTCTGCATCCTTATAGATTACAAATGAGATTGCAAATGCAACACCAACTGCGATCACCATCTCGATCAGATACTGAAGCGGCTGATTCAGGCAGAGCAGGATACCGAAGATACCTGTCACACCGGTTCCCTTAGCTCCGAGATGTACCAGGGATGCATACAAAGCTCCACATCCTCCACCGATACATCCGGCGATAAACGGCTTGAAGAATCTTAAGTTTACACCGAAGATCGCCGGCTCTGTGATTCCCATGAATGCACTGAGTGATGATGGAAGTGCCAGAGATTTGATCTTCTTATCTTTGGATTTGATACCTACTGCTAATGCTGCTGCCCCCTGTGCTACGTTTGCTGCACTTGCAAGCGGAAGCCAGTATGTAACACCGTATTTTGCAATCTGTCCGATATCAATTGCTGTATACATCTGGTGGATACCGGTTACTACGGTTGGTGCGTACAGACTTCCCATGATCAGACTTCCGATTCCAAGAGGAAGTGTTAACATCCACTGGATTGCTCCAAGGATTGCATTTTCAGCCCATACAAAGATTGGCCCTACGATTGATAATGTAAGGTAACCTGTTACGAATACGCTGACCAGAGGAGTCACGAATAAGTCGAGCACTTCCGGAACAATCTTATGTAACTTCTTCTCGATCACTGCCAGGATCCATACAGCGATGATAACCGGAATGACATGTCCCTGATATCCGACCATGTCAATCTTGAACAGTCCGAAGAATACGCTCTGTGTCTGCTGTACACCTTCTGTTGCAACTGTATATGCATTCTGCAGTGACGGATGAATCATGATCATACCGATAACAGCTCCAAGATACTGGTTTGCACCAAATGCTTTCGCAGCTGAAAATGCAATCAGGATCTGCAGGAATGTATAAGCGATATTACTGAACAGATTCGCAAATACATAAATAGAACTATTTGTATTGATTGTTAAAAATCCATTTGCATTCATAAAATCCAGTGCATTCATGATTCCCATCAGGAAACCACTTGCTACGATGGCCGGAATGATAGGTACGAAAATATCACCTAACAGCTTGATGGCCTTCATAAACCAATTCTGCTTCTCTGCCGCTGCTTCCTTTGCCTCAGCTTTTGTGCTTGCTGTAATACCTGCGATCGCGATAAATTCATCAAACACTTTATTCACTGTTCCTGTTCCAAGAATAATCTGAAGCTGTCCAGATGCCTCAAATACTCCCTTTACTCCGTCCACATTCTCTATTGCCTCTTTATCAGCCTTACTATTATCTGCGATAACAAGACGAAGACGCGTTGCGCAGTGCGCTGCGGATACAATATTCTTACTTCCACCTACATATCCCAGAATCTCCTGGGCTGTTTTCCTGTAATCCATGATTACGCTCCCTTCCTTCTCTATTTTATGTGTAATCGTTTTCATATTTTATGATTTTATATTAAATAAAAAAATGCCATTTGTAAAGATGGCATTTTTACTAATTCTGATTCTTCTGTTTTGTTTAACTTGCATTATGCTCTTAGTTACATTCATTCAAATCTATTCACGATCTGGAATCCCAGCTTCATATGCACCGGCACCGGATTTTTCTCTTCAATCTGTTCAAGTAAGAGCTCTGCCCCCTTGATTCCACTCGTTTTATACCCAAAATGAACCGTTGGAATACCGCCTGTCACAGCCCTTAACATCTGATTATCACCAAATCCTGTGACACAGATACCAGACTGTTCCAAAATGTGTAGCATCCTTGCACCAGAATTCTGAACCGACTCCGGAACCTCCTTTTTACTCTGTGCGATCAATGCCTCGATTGCTCCCGCTGCAATCGTATCTGTTGCGCATGATATGATATCGATTCCATTTTCTTCACTCAACAAATCCACTACTGCTTCATATCCGCCGCTCATTGTAAATTCTGATTCGCGTCTGTACCGATGGTCATCGAAAGTAATCCCGGCTTCCTGAAGTCCCTTGCGGAACCCGTCTTCTCTGGCAGCACCTGCCGCCTTATCTTCACGAGTAACACCAATATATGCAATCTTGCAATCTTCAGGTCTTCCACCATTCCGCTTCAGTGCTTTCAACGCAACTTCTTGTCCCATTGCTCTTCCCGCACCAAAATCATCATGATAGATACAGCTTGCCATTTCCGTCTCCTGTCCCACAACCACAACCGGAACCTTTGATTCTTTTAAAAATCTCCGATGCTCGTCTGTAAGCACTGTACCGATCAGTACAATTCCATCTACCGGATAACTTTCAAAGATTCTCAAATAAATCAGCTCATTCTTTGGCTGATTATCCGTACTTGCAAGAAGCATCTGATACCCTCTTGCCGAAAGAACCTGTTCAATTCCCGCTGTAATCCGGCTGATTGATTCTGAATTGATCTTCGGAGCCACCACACCGACCAGATGTGCACGTCCGGTTCTTAGGATTCTTGCCTGAGTAGACGGCTGATATCCCGTCTTCTCAATCACTTTACGGATCTGTTCCTTTTTCTGTTCACTCACATATCCGCCATTCAAATATCTTGATACTGCTGCGCTGGACACCCCGGCCATCTGTGCAATCTCTTTTAGCGTCATTGTATACTGCCTGCCTTTATTTCCCTGATTTTCGAAATTATCCAGATCCATTTCCGCTCTTTTTCTAACTTTGACCTGAATCTGAATGACATTCACATTTTAACATTCAACAGACAAATATGCAACGGCGCTGCGCTACATCATTCTTGATCTATCTGTCCACATCATATAGAAATCCATAAAGTATTACTCTTCCATTCGTCTGATCGTTGGAACAAGTAGATAAGCCAATGATCCTGTCCCGCCCCTCCTTTCCTTTTTTCTCAGGAAGACGATACTGCACCGCATGTGCCTTTATATATTCCATCAATTCTTCCAGATTCTCTTTCTTATAATCTTGTGGATTATAAATAACTTCATCATACGCATCCGTCTCCACACAGGCGAACCACTGGATTTTTTCTAACCGTTCATTTAAATATAGCGTACCTGTTTTGTGCGATTCAAAATATTCCTTTTCTTTATAATTCATCACATCCCCAAACATTGCGCCATTATCCATATGGTGACCATATAATAAACTGTAACTGTCAATAAATTTTCTGTCATTTCTGCTATCCAGAAAAATACTTCCTGAAAGAGCAAATTCTCCATAAATATCCTGGTTGATATATTCCAGATTTGTTTCTCCCTGCACAACCGGATAATCAATCTTTGTTCCGTCTACCGTCAGCCAGGCACACACATCCGGATTGATTTTCTGAAGTTCCTGCAGGGACGGACTTTCATCCATTTTCCCTGCAGGTTTATATTTCATTAATTCTCCGCTGATAAACGCACGTCGGTTGATCTGGCAGGTATCCCATAATGAATATGCACCATAAAGAAGCATAAGAATAATAAAGAGCGCTGCCAGAATTTCCAATATCTTATTTCCCGCTTTTATAACTTTAAAAAACAGCTCTTCCCTCTGCTCCCCTGCCTCCTGACCTTCTGTCGTTTCGTTTATCATGCTCTTTTTCTACGAAAGAAAACTGATCCAAGTGCGCCTGCCGCACCCACAAGTAGTACGTATGGTGTGTATTTCTTTGCGACGCCTGTTACTACAGCCGCATCTTTCTCATTCACATACTGAACTACTGTACCATCTTCTTTTGTAGTTCCTGTCTTTGTTCCGGTCGCAGTTGTTTCTCCGTCAATCGTAGTGGTATATCCATCTTTATTCGCATCGGTCTCTGTTACAGTGTATTTATCAGATTCTGTCAATCCATAAATTGTAATCGAACCTGTATCAGAAATCTGATAAGAAGTTTCTGCTTCATTGCTTGTGATGTATTCTGTAAGTGCCTGTGCATTTGCATTTTTCTTCACTACAACTTTGTAGAGTTCTCCCTGTCCACCATTCACCGCAACCTTAAATTCAAAGGATTTATTTTTAACGCCCTGATTACCTGTGATCGTTTTTTTGATTGTCACATCATGTGTTGTATCATTTTCTGCACCATAATCATTGATAAATTCAAGATCACCTTTTTCACCGTTATTTTCTGTAATTACATTTCCAACATAAAGTGCTCCATCTGCTCCGTTATATACAAAAAGATAAACATCTCTGCCTGCTGTATCATAATCGATTCCTTCATAAGAACCTGCATCTTCAGTCACAACATAATGATAAACACCGGCATGTTCAAATACCTCTGCATTGATTTCCAATGTTGCATTCTTGCTGTAAACTGCTGCCAGTGTATCTTCTCCTGATGGCTGGAATCCGATTGTCTGGGTGGCCTTGATTCCACCTGTCACACCGGCATATACTACATTATCTCTCCAATTTTCTGCTGCTTCACCATTCTCCACATGAAACGAAAATGAAGTGTTTGGCTGGTATGTATTTCCATCCGTTGTCACTGTTTTCTTCAGATTCAACTGTGTGATCGGTTCATTTTCCTCGGCCGCCGCATTTACCACACAAACTGACATCATCATCATGCTCGCCATTGCCATTGCTGAAATACGTCCTGCTGTTTTCTTATTCATAATCTCTACCTCACTTTTTACTCTGATTTCCGGGTTTCAGATATCTGACCGGCGGAGCACCGTAATTACTCTGCCTTTTATCTCCTTGCCCTTCACAGCTCCAAAATACCGGCTGTCTTTTGCATTTTCCCGTTGATCTCCCAGAATAAAATATTCTCCGCCCTTCAGCGTCAGTGGATAGACCGTGTCACTTTCGTATTGCGGTGTATCATAGAAAATATCATTTTCCACAATCTTACTTCCATTGATCTTTACCTCTTCGTCCTCTGTAATCTCTACCGTATCATCGCCGGTTGCGATCACTCTGCCCACATATTTCTCTCCTGCTTTCTGAATGACCACCACATCCCCGCTTTTCGGTTTTTCCAGTCGATAATAAAAGAGCAGATCTCCCGCACTGATGCGTGGCGACATATCATTGTTTTTCATGGTTGTAATGCCAAACAACATCCCGAACAAAACCCACAGAAACACCAGAAGAAATGCAAGACGAATCAGAAAAAGATGAATCTCTCCTTTTAATTTCATGAATCTTTTTCTTTCCTCTTTCTTCGAAGAAACAGAAAAAACGCGCCTCCTGTTACGCCTGCTGTTTCTATCAGGATTGTAGGAAACATCCTGTTCTCTACTCCTGTCGGAACAACCATAAGAGGTTGATACTGATTCGTATATGTTACTGTTACAGTCTGCTCCTTCGCTACATCAATTTGTGCTGTCATCCCCTCTGTCTGACTTTCCTGTCCCACGAGATAAAAGGTATGCCCCAGCCTGTAGTTATTCTGTTCCTGAGCAATCTCCGTCACTGTATATTCCCCAGGTTCAATCGCCTGAAGAGATGCACTCCACTGACCATTTTGCGGAAGCTTCACTTCTTCGATCACTTCTTCTCCCCGTTTTACTTGAAATGTAAAGGACTCGTCCGGAATCTGACTCGCTGCAATTCCCTCCACCTGTTTTGTAATCATCAGATTACCTGTTTTTGCCGGTGGGTTTGGGAGATCCTTTCCAAAAGAAATGTTATCGAGCAGGTTTCCATTTGACAGATTTCCATTTGCTGCCTCTACTGCCACAAAATAAAATCGAGTAACATATTGCCCTGCCGGAACCGTATAATCTCCATAGTGATAAGTCCATTTGCCGGCTTCATCTGACAATACAGCCTGTACATCAGGATTACTCTGATCAAATCCCGATCCTGCCGGATTCCAATCAGAACTCATTGATTTCGTATCGCTGATGATAACCGCCATCGTGTCTGTTCCCCAGCGTCCGGCATGTTCCAATCCCCAGTGAAGGACTGTCCCCGGTTCTGTCAAAACATCCTGATAAAGTGCTCCTGGTTCCTCACAGTTTAATTCTGCGAACTGATTTTCCTGTGCCGCACTGCTGATGTTATAAACCGGCTTTGGATCATTAACCGTATTTCCATAATAACTTCTGCTTCCGTCTGCAATCTCGATATAATAATCTTTCTGATTTCCAGCGCCAAAATATGCACCTTTCGCTGTTGTCTTCCAGTACAAATTATTCGTTCCATTTGCTACCTGAATAAAATGTGCATCCTTATAAGTCAGTGTTCCTGCATCAGATACTTTTGGCGTCTCAAAACTTCCATTCTGAAGCTTGTCATAATAATTCACCTTGTATTCGGAAGAATAAACTGTCACCGCCTCATTTACTGTCACTTTCACACGAAATGTCTTCTGTGCACCATCTCTTGCAACTTCATAGGATTGCTTTCTACTATCCACAGTCGCTGTATCCTCAATGTCTTTCCATTGACCGTTTTCACTTACCTGCCACTGATAAGCAATCTGATCTGATTCTGTTGTTCCACTAACATCTGCTGTCAGAGAACCCTTTGTAAGAATCTCATCTTTAAGAGCAACTGAAATTTTCTCTGAATCGGTACTTTTCCCTTCCTCTGTTACTGCTCCAGACTCAGGGGGAGATTCTTTTGCGTCTGGTTTCTGCATTTCTGATCGGGAAGTCTCTTCCGCATCTGTTTCTTCCGGGAGCACGGTACAATCTGTTCCCTCTGTGGTTTGTACAGCCTCAACTTGTACACCTTCTGCCAGTACCTGAACCCCCATCAACGACAGCATCATCAATACCGCCATCAGAAATGCAAAATGTCTTCTCAGCTTTCTTCGCATTTTGCCCTCTCCTGTCTTAAATTGAATTGTTACCTTTCAGGAAGTACTGTCGATATATTTTATATCTGCCCTCCTGTCTAATATATGTATGACGCTGGATTTCTGATTATGACTTGAAAGAGATAAAATTAGATTTCTTTAAGATTTTTTACATTTTTTTATTTTTTTCGTTTTTCTCGTTTGAACCCCCATTTCTACAGCTAACCAAGACTATATTATGTCCGCACTATGCTGGTAACAACAGGCTTTTTATGAAAAAAGCAATTTCCTATGAAACAAAAATACAGCATGCCAGATATCCGCACTAAAATGCATCTGGCATGCCATACTTCTAAATACTACGTTTTCTTACGAACGGATATATCACGATCAGTTTCTAAATATACCAGAGTTCCTGCCTGGTCGTAGAGATTGCGTCCGCTCCTGCCTCGAACAGTTCCATAACTTCTTTCTTTTCTGAGATCAGTCCGCCTGCGATCAGCGGGATACTGGTGCTGCCGCGAAGACTTTTTATGATCTTCGGCATAACTCCGGGCATGATCTCGATCATATCCGGGTGAAAGCTCTCCAGCATCTTTCTGGTGTTGTCTACCGCCATGGAATCAATGATAAAAGCACGCAAAATGCCGAACATCTTCAGTTCCTGTGCCCTGCGTACCAGCATCGGCTTCGTGCTGATGATGCCATCGGCCCCTGTCTGCTCTTTCAAGAAGTCGATCGCCACTTCCTTTGATCCGAGTCCCTGGACCAGATCTGCATGCACCATGGCGTACTTTCCATGACTTTTCAATTCAGAAACAATGTTTTTAATACTGCAGATATTTCCATACAGGATAAATACGACCTGGCATTCCGTATCCAGGCATTCTTTCAGACCGGCATCATCTTTAATCGCTGCGATCACCGGTGATATTTCCAATAAATCGATTGCCTTTATCATTTTTTACTGTCAATCCATCCTTTGCATACACCCGGGTAGTTGCTGATCACACCTTCAACGCCCCATTCATCCATCTGTTCCAGCGCCCCCATATCATTGATGGTCCAGACATTCAGCGGAATATGGTGTTCCTTACAGCTGAGTACCATATCTTCTGTCAAAGCCTTTACACCCGGATGATAATACTGGAAATCGAACTTCTCGCAGTAATATCCAGGATTTCCGAGATCATCATACTCTACCAGGGCTCCGCAAGGGATATCCGGTGCCAGTTTCCGAAGCAGGGTAATGGAGGAATGCAGGAAAGAAGAAAATACGATCCGTTTCTCCAGTCCGTACTTTTTCACCAGCTCCAGTGTCTTTTCTTCCAGATTCTCATAATAATAAACACCTGACTTGATCTCAATATTTGTCACAAGACTGGTATCCTTTACCCACTGGCAGTATTCTTCCAGGGTCGGGATCGGTTCAAATCCATACTTACCATTCCAGACTGCTGCCGCATTCAGTTTCTTTAACTCAGCCAGCGTGTAGTCTCTTACCCAGCCGGTTCCGTCCGTGGTACGGTCTACCCGCTCATCATGGATGATCACAACCTCTCCGTCCTTTGTGAGCTGTACGTCCAGTTCAATTCCATAGCAGCCGGTTTCTTCTGCCTTTTTGAATGCCAGCATGGTATTCTCCGGGTATCTGCCGCTGTAACCTCTGTGCGCATATACTTTCATCTTCCTGTCCTCCTGTCTGTTTGCTGCTGTGTGACCGGCAGCAAGCCTTTGCCGATACATCACATTCCAGACCGGCAAAATCTCTCTATCTGTAATTTCGAAGATGCGCATACCGTTTGCGCAAATCACCTGCAAACTGATGTATCATCATCTTCCCGTATCATAGCACAGCCCCACCCGCATGTCTATACGGGCGGGGCCTGTGAAAACATTTTATGTCAAACCAGTTACGCCCTTTCCACATTCTTGGTCGCAATAACCGGCACTCCGGTACCAGCACAGTCTTCGATCACAATATCTCCGATATGGACCGGCGCTGCAACAGAAACCCTGCGGATTTCCTCCATGCAGGCAAAGATTTTGTCTTTTGGGATATCTTCCTTCGTCTTTACGGATACCATAGGAATCACACCGTCATTTACATGGACAGAGGATGTCACCACGCGGGTCGGATCCGTCACCTCTTTTTTTGCATAGATTTCTCCGCGTTTACAGGTATTTCCGGTTACCGTGATCCCGGTTTCTTCCATCGTTACCGTCAGAGGGCACCCCAGCGGACATCCGATACAGATCAGCTCTCTCTTCTCCATCTTACTCCACCTCCGTACAAATCACGATTTCTTTCAGGTCCGGATACTTCTGCAGTTCTTCCTTCTTCAGGATCACCTGCTCCATCTCACCCGGTGCCAGAACCTTTTTCTTTCTCGCCTGGACGCGCTCTCCGTCGAGGTAAACGCAGATGATGCGGTCACGGTATACATCGGCTACGCGGAACCGCACGACCACCTGATCCTTCATGTTGTTCACATCGATCGTCTGCGGAACGGTATAACGCACACCGTTCTCCGCCTTTAAGACTGCCACATGTGGCTGGGCCTGCTCTGTTTTCTCTCCGCGCTGCTTTTCCACGTATGCAGCTGCATTGCTTCCTGCGAGTGTAGCTTCCTCAGATACATAATCAACCAAATCGTGCACGTGCAGGACATTGCCGCACGCAAATACGCCCTCCACACTGGTTTCCAGCTGGTCGTTAACATCCGGTCCGGAGGTAACCTGGTTCATCTTTACGCCTGCTTCTTTAGTCAGCTCGTTTTCCGGGATCAGACCAACAGACAGGAGCAGGGTATCGCAGCTGTAATGCTCTTCAGTGCCAGGGATCGGCTTACGGTCCGGGCCCACCTGGGCCAGGGTAATGCCGGTCACACGCTCTTTGCCCTGGATATCCACTACCGTATGGCTGAGCTTTAATGGAATTCCGTAATCATCCAGACACTGGACGATGTTTCTCTTTAAACCGCCAGAATACGGCATCAGCTCTGCTACAACCTTGACTTTTGCGCCTTCCAGGGTCATACGGCGGGCCATGATCAGTCCGATATCACCAGAGCCAAGGATCACAACCTCTTTTCCCACACTATAGCCTTCGATGTTCATCAGACGCTGTGCAGTTCCGGCAGAATAAATACCGGCCGGACGGTATCCAGGAATGTTCAGGGCACCTCTCGGGCGTTCCCGGCAGCCCATGGCAAGGATCACAGCCCCTGCTTCTATGGTTTCCATGCCGTGTTCACGGCTGATCACGGTTACCTCTCGTTTTTCGTTGATATCAATGACCATGGTATTTAAACGGTACGGGATTTTCTTCTCCTCCACCATGGCAATATAGCGCGCTGCGTACTCTGGTCCGGTCAGCTCCTCTTTAAAGGTATGAAGACCGAAGCCGTTGTGGATACACTGGTTTAAAATACCTCCAAGACTGCTGTCGCGCTCTAAAATGAGGATATCCTGAATGCCGGCTTTTCTTGCTGCTATAGCCGCAGCCAGACCTGCCGGGCCGCCTCCGATGATTACAATGTCATGTCTCATGATCGCTCCCCCTTATTTCTGACCGGTCAGCATCTCAGATCCCGGTGCATTCTTGCATACTTCTTCCATACGGATGCCAAGTTCTCTTGAAAGGATTTCCATGGTACGCGGCGTGCAGAAGCCAGCCTGACAGCGTCCCATGCCCTGGCGCACGCGGCGCTTGATGCCGTCTAAGGACTTTGCTCCCAGCGTTCTGGTGATCGCATCTACGATTTCACCCTCACTGACGCTCTCGCAGCGGCAGATGATGGTGCCGTATGCCGGATTTTTGCGGATCAGCTCTGCCCGTTCTTCTTTGCTTAAAAGTTCCGGCCGTACGATGCCCTTTCTGGTCCCGTTCCAATCCTCTTTCTTTTTGGCATTCAGTTTCTCTGCTACTTTTTCAGCCAGCCACTGGCCGATTGCCGGTGCGCTGGAAAGTCCCGGTGACTCAATTCCTGCTGCATCGAAAAAGCCCGGTGCATCCGAAATCTCTCCGATCACAAAGTCATCTCCGTCCTCATGGGCACGAAGTCCCGCAAAAGAAGTGATAACCTGGCGGAACGGAATGCCCTTCACGCTGAGTGATGCACGGCTCATCAGGGAATCCAGCTCCTCTGCCGCGGTTGCAGTCTGTTCTTTGTTCTCAATATCCGTTGCAGTCGGTCCGGTCAGCAGATTCCCGTGTACCGTCGGGCTGACCAAAACGCCTTTGCCCATCTTGGTCGGAAGCTGGAAAATGGTATGGCTTACCAGACTTCCTGCCTCTTTGTCAAGCAGGCAGTAATCCCCTTTTCTTGCAGTAATGTGAAGCTTCTTTTCACTCACAAAATTATGAATCTGGTCGGAATAAACACCGGCTGCATTCACCACGCAGGCTGTGTGGATCTCGCCCTTACTGGTTTTCAGCACATAGCCCTCCGCTTCTTTTTCAATCGTTTCCACCTCTGTCAGAAATTGGAATTCCACACCGTTGTCGCATGCATTCTCTGCCAGCGCAATCGTCAGACCGAACGGGCAGACAATGCCGCCGTTCGGAACATCCAGCGCTGCTACCACGGTATCTTCGATATTCGGCTCTCTTTTCCTTACTTCGTCCCCGCTGATGATCGACATACCTTTTACACCGTTCTTTACACCTTTTTCATAGAGTGCCTCCAGGGCAGGCTTATCCTCCTCTGCAAAGCAAAGGACCAGGGAACCGTTGCGTTTATAATCGAAATCCAGCTCTTTCGAAAGCTCCTCCATCATCTGGCTTCCCAGAATGTTGAACTTTGCCTTTAAAGAACCCGGTTCCGCATCAAATCCGCCATGTACGATGGCACTGTTCGCCTTGGAAGTCCCGGAACACACATCTTCTTCCCGCTCTACGACACAGGCCTTTACCTGATACCGGGAAAGTTCTCTGGCTACCGCACAGCCGATGACTCCGCCGCCGATGACCACTACATCATACTTCATACTGTTCATACTCCTGTCTCCTCTATTTCAAATCCGGGACCAGCATTCCAGCTGTCTTCATATACCAGATTTGTTTGCTGCGTTTCTGTTTTTGAAACACCTTAGTTCTTTCATTACTCGCTGACTGCCAGAACCTCATCCATTTCTACCAGTCTGGCAAGCAATTTTGTTTTCTGATAGCCCGGCGGGAATACCACATCGAACTCCAGCTTTACCTCATCCTTTTTGGTCTTGTTGATTTTTACAGAAACTACACTAAGTTTCTCATGCTGGAGATAATCCTCCATAGACTGCACGATTCCTTCCTGTTTTACCAGGGTCATGCGGATCAGGCCTCCGGATGCCACATCAGCGAAATAGGCGATCCGGTGCATCACGAACTGGATCATCAGCACCAGCAGGGCACTGCAGATTCCCACTACATACATGCCTGCACCGAGTGCCAGACCTACCCCCGCCGTTGCCCAGATCCCGGCTGCCGTGGTCAGTCCATTCACCAGATTGTTCCGCACAAAGATAACACCTGCTCCCAGAAAACCGACACCGCTGACCACCTGCGCTGCTACACGGGCAGAATCCACCTTTTCCACATCAGCAAACCCATATTTGGAAACCACCATGATCAGTGCTGCCCCCAGTGCTACGATCACATGGGTGCGGATGCCCGCTGATTTGTTGCGGTTTTTCCGCTCATTTCCGATCAAAAGTCCGAGAAAAGCTGCTACGACAATGCGTATCAGATATTCCGCCTGGACCCAAAGTTCCGGAGCTAAAAACTGTGCCAGTACCGGCCAGAGCTTCAGCATTCCAGACACCCCCTTTTTCTTTTGTCAGTCCGCAAAATACAACAAAAGCGTCCCCAAAGAAGCACAGATCGATTCTGTGCTCTTATGGTTACGCTTCCTCTTATGCTCTCGCGCGTATGGATGAAATTGTCATGAAACCATTCTTAGAACTCGTTTACCCTGCTGCAGGCAACAAAATGTCCCGGTTCGATCTCGCGAAGCTGCGGGTTTCCATTCTTGCAGCATTCTGCCGCACAGTCACACCGCTTCATAAAACGGCACTCGTCCGGCAGGTTGACCGGAGAAGTGATCTCGCCGCGGATCAGCTGGCGGGCCGGCTTTTCCTTTCCGACGATTGGAAGCGGAATTGCAGACAGCAGTGCCTTGGTATACGGATGCACCGGATTCTGGAAGAGTACATCGGATGGTGCTTTTTCTACCATTTGTCCCAGGTACATAACCGCAATGTCATCGGAGAAATATTTTACGACCGACAGATCGTGGGTGATGAAAATATAAGTCAGTCCCAGATCAGCCTGCAGTTTTTTCAACAGGTTTAAGATCTGTGCCTGAATGGATACGTCCAGTGCAGATACCGGCTCATCGCAGACGATCAGCTTCGGTCTTACAGCCAGTGCACGGGCGATGCCGATACGCTGGCGGCGTCCGCCATCCAGCTCATGCGGATATACGTTCATGTAACGTTCTGCCAGACCTACGGTCCGCATCAGCTCCAGGGTTCTTTCCTCAATATCGCTCTTGGACTTTAACAGCTTGTGTTCGATGATCGGCTCACTGATGAGCTGCATCACGGTCTGTCTCGGGTCAAGCGAGGAGAACGGATCCTGGAATACCATCTGCATCTCCTGACGCAGCGGGCGCATCTGTTTGCGGCTGTAATTGGTGATATCCTGTCCGTCGAAAATGATCTTTCCTCCGGTCGGCTCAAGCAGTTTTAAAATGGTCCGTCCGGTGGTGGACTTACCGCATCCGGACTCACCTACGATACCAAGGGTCTTGCCCTCTTCGATCTTGAAGCTGACTCCGTCTACCGCATGAAGCTGTCCGCCCGGGGTATTGAAAAATTTTGTGAGGTTGTCTACCTCAAGAATTGTCTTACCTGCCATCTTGGTTCCCCCTTAATCTGAATTCCGGATCTTTATAAGCGCTGCAGGCAACAAAGTGTGTCTCGCTGCCGTCCACGGATGCCAGCTCCGGAACTGCCTTTGTGCATGCTTCGGTCGCATAAGGACAACGCGGCGCAAATGCGCATCCCGGCGGCAGATCCGACGGGTCCGGCATCAGTCCTTTGATCGGCACCAGCTCCTCACCGCGCTGCTTTAAGTTCGGCAGGGAATCAAACAGTCCTTCTGTATATGGATGGCGCATGTGATTGAACACATCGTCTGCCGTTCCTTTTTCTACGATACGGCCGGCATACATAACTGCCACGTCCTCACAGACCTCTGCCACAACGCCGAGATCGTGGGTGATCATCAGCATGGACATCTCTTTTTCCCGGATGAGCTGTTTCATCAGCTCCAGAACCTGCGCCTGGATCGTCACATCCAGTGCCGTGGTCGGCTCGTCCGCGATCAGAAGCTGCGGGCTGCAGGCCAATGCGATCGCGATGACAACACGCTGCTTCATGCCACCAGAGAACTGATGCGGGTAATCGTAGGCACGGGATTCTGCGATGCCTACCATTTTCAGCATTTCTTTTGCCTTCTCAAAGGCTTCTTTTTGGGAGATATTCTGGTGGATCGCAATACTCTCACCGATCTGGTCTCCAACCGTCATAACCGGGTTTAATGCAGTCATCGGATCCTGGAAGATCATGGCAACCTCGTTGCCGCGCATTTTTTCCAGCTCTGCCGGTGTCATTTTTAATACATCTTTTCCGTCCAGTTTGATCTCGCCGTCTTTGATGACCCCCGGCGGGTTCGGAACCAGATTCAGAATGGAAAGCGCCGTGGTGGTTTTGCCCGCTCCGGTCTCACCTACCAGGCCTAACGTCCGCTTTTTTGCAATAGAAAGATCAATACCGTTGACCGCATGGACATCGGCATCCTCCGTCTCGTAGTGGACTACCAGGTTTTTTATATCAAGTACTAACTCTTCAGCCATACCCTATTCCTCCTAACATTTTTCAGCTGCCTATTTTTTCAGTTTCGGATCCAGTGCATCGCGCAGTCCATCACCCAGCAGGTTCAGTGCCAGAACGGTGAACATAATGGCAAGACCCGGAATGATACACATATAGCTTGCATCACGGATGTGACTTCGTCCTGCAGAAAGCAGTGCGCCCCACTCCGGTGCCGGTGCCGGAACACCGATTCCAAGGAAGCTTAAGGATGAAGCGGAAATGATGGTGGTACCGATCAGCAATGTGATCTGTACGATGATCGGTGACAGACAGTTCGGAAGAATATGCTTTACGATGATTTTCCAGGTCGGCAGTCCCATGGCGTAGGAGGATTCTACATACTCCTGGTCACGGATCGTCATAACGGAAGCACGGACGATACGTGCAAAGCTGCTGGCGCAGGAAAAGGCCAGGGCGATCATTAAGTTTACGGTGCTCGGTCCTAACAGGGAGACGATAACAACCGCTGTCATAATGTTCGGAATGGAATAGAAAATATCGATGCCGCGCATGATGATGGAATCGGTGATGCCGCCCTTAAAGCCTGCCTGGGAACCCAGGATGGTGCCAACGATCAGGCCAAGAAGCACAGAACCGACACCGATGATCAGGGAATAGCGTGCTCCGTAGATGATACGGGCAAATAAGTCACGTCCATATTCGTCGGTACCAAACCAGTGCGCTGCACATGGTCCCATCAAACGGTCCTTCATATTCTGGCCGATAACATCCTTCTCATAGTCAAAGATGACCGGGCTGAAGGCTGCTGCCAGTACCAGAATCACCAGGAAGGCCAATCCCAGCATAGCACCGCGGTTTTTAGTCAGGCGCCGCCAGGTCTCCTGGAACAGCGTCCGTTTTTTATACTGTTTTTTGATTTCGCTTGCCTGTGCCATTGTATCACCCCTTCTTACTGTACTGTGCTTTGATTCTCGGGTCAAAGAATGCGTAGATCAGGTCAACCACCAGGTTGATGATACACATCAGGATGGAACACATGATGATCGCACCCGTAACCATCGGTGTATCGCGCTTGGAAATGGAATCATAAACAAGACGTCCGATACCCGGCCAGGAGAATACGGTCTCCGCAAGAACAGATCCAGTGATGACCAGGGACATCTGAAGGCCGATCGCTGTGATGATCGGGATCAGCGCGTTCTTTAAACCGTGCACGGTGATGACCTGCTTCTCGGAACATCCCTTTGCACGTGCGGTGGTCATGTAATCCTGACGGAGCACGTCCAGCATGGACGAACGCGTCGTTCTGGTGATCAGGGCCGCAAGGCCGAAACCGACCGTCACCGCAGGCAGCACCAGACTGCTCAGACCTCCTTTACCGCCCGTCGGGAACCAGCCCAGCTTCAGCGAGAATATGATGATCAGCATCAGGCCCAGCCAGAAGTTTGGCATGGACGTGCCGAACAGGGCGAATATCATACCCGCTGTATCTTTCCATGTATTTTGGTGTATCGCTGTGTAAATACCGAGCGGCAGGGATACCACTACGGCAATGAGGACAGCGGCTCCGCCCAGCATCAGCGTGTTCGGGAGACGCTCCATAAAGGTCTTGAATACGTCACGCTTGGTCACATAGGACTTGCCCATGTCTCCGGTCAGCATGCCTTTCATATAGTTGCCATATCGTACGATGAATGGGTCATTCAGTCCAAGTTCTTCACGGATCTGCTCGATCTGCTCTGGCTTCGCGTTATCGCCTGCAAGCATTAACGCCGGATCTCCTCCGGTTAAGCTCATGGCCCAGAAGATCAGAAATGAGGTTACCAGAATAACCGGGATCAGCATGATCAGTCTTTTCCCAATGTATTTCAGCATTTGCCTGTCGCTCCTTTTTGTGTGTTAAAAGGCCTACATGGAAACTTGCGGGGCTTTTGAAGCACCCGCAAGTCTTTTCAGCCATTATGTTTTTGTTACAGAACAGATCCTCTTACAGATCCGTTTTCACACCGCGTTTCTCTTTACTCTGCGATGTAAGCGTGACGCCAGTCGTGGTTGCCGCCGCCATAGAAGTACTGTCCCTGAAGGTTCTTGTTGTATGCAACAACCAGGTTTGCAATGTATAACGGAACCTGCGGGCATGCATCTACTAAGTAGGTCTGCAGCTCTTTTGCGGTCTCAAGACGTTTGTCCTGATCCTTCTCAGTTGCTACGATGTCGATCATCTCGTCTGCCTTGGAGTCAGAATAGTGATGATAGTTGGAGCCGGAACCGGTATAGAACAGGTCACGGTATACGAAGTCAACCTTGGAGTCCTCGTTCCATCTCCACAGGAAGAGTTCCTGATTGCCGTCTACACAGGTAGATTTTAAGGTTGCAGTCTCCATCGGCTCAAGGGTTACGTTGATGCCGATATCTGCCAGGTTTGCCTGGATGATGGTTGCGATCTGCTCATACGGAGCACCGGATGCATAGGTTAAGGTGGTGCTGATGCCGCCGTCCGGGTAACCAGCCTCTGCCATTAAGGATTTTGCACGGTCTACGTCGTAGTCGAAACCATCCATGTCATCATAGAAGCCCCACAGACCACGGTTTAAGATGGTGGTCTGCAGTGTGCCCTTGCCATATACAGCTGCCTCAAGGACTGCGTCACGGTCGATCGCGCATGCAACAGCCTGTCTTAAGGTCTGGTTGTTCCACGGCTCCTTCTCTACGTTAAATGCGAAGTAGAAAAGACGGGTACCGGTCTGCTCGTAAACGGTAATGTTATCGTCATCCTCTAAGTACTGCAGCTCATTAATCGGCGGGTTTACGCAAACGTCGATCTCGCCTGCCTGCAGTGCCATAACACGGGAGGATGCCTCGATGTATGGGCGGAACTCGATGGTCTCAGCTACGCCAGGAGCCAGATTGTCGTCTGCCGGGAGATCGTTGCCCCAGTAATCGTCAACCTTAACCAGGCGGCAGTACTCACCCTCTACCCACTCGTCGAACTTGTACGGGCCGGTGCCGATGTAGTACGGATCCTCTACGCCATCATCGTAAGCCTTCTTGGACTGGATGGATAACGGAACAGATGCTAAGGACTGGATGAACTCGTTGTTGTATTTCTCGATCTCGATCTCGATGGTGTAGTCATCCACTACGGTACATCCAACATAGCCTGCCAAAACGGAAGCTACCATGTTGCCGGTTGCCATATCCAGAGTGAATTTTACGTCCTCTGCGGTCATCGGGGTCTTGTCGTCATCGTTGAAGTGTACATCGTCACGCAGCTTCATCACGATGTGGGTGTCGTCCTTGAACTCCCAGGAGGTTGCCAGACACGGGCCGAACCGCTCATCTCCCTGGGAACCATTGTTGAAGAATACCAGAGTCTGGTGGGTATTCTTTAACACGATGTTGTTGATCTGGTCCTGCTGCTGCTGAAGATCCAGGTTGTTGATGTCAGCGTCGGTACCGATGATCAGGGAGTCCTTATGGCCGGCCGCTGTGGAGCCTGCCCCGGCTCCTGCCTCAGAACCACCTGCCGCCTGACTTCCCGAATCAGAACCAGAACTGGTTTTTCCGCCGCCGCAGCCTGCTAAGGATACTGCAAGCATAGCAACACTGAGCAGCAATGCGATTTTTTTCTTCATACACATTTCCTCCGTTTTCTTATAATCATCCGGCCTGTGCCAGCCGGACGTGTTCGTAATGACTTATTAATAAACCTCATACACCGCATTTAAACGCAAAAACAGCACAGTCGTACGACACCCCACGTTCCGATCCGGACTCCAAATGAAATGCCCTACACACCTGCGCCGCTCTCTATTCTCTATGCAATGTGTATATTTGTTTATCAACATATCCAAAGTATATCATCACTTTGTGAAATACACAAGCATTTTTCTCAGTTTTTCTTCGTTATTTTGTTAACTTTTCCCAAGTGTAACCTTTGTTTTTCATCAATTTTACATTAGCCGCACTTTGTAAAATAAAGTTTACGTAATACCTCTTCACAAGGTCACTGCTGTCCGCACATGCATGTGCAGCCGCGCCTGTTCAGCAATGCCTCTGCCAGGATCAGATCCTCCGGTGTTGTCACCTTTAGATTTTCATAGCTGCCTTCCACCAGACGGACCTTCGTGCCGCTTAAATGTTCCACTACCATGGCATCGTCCGTGATTCCTTTTTGAAGGGATTCGTCCGCCATCAGACGGTCGTAAAGATCGGAAGAGCGTCGTGTAGGGAAAG
>OGIO01001352.1_pt1 | contig 20810 bp, 18 predicted proteins | sample 1571841 | NCBI WGS metagenome assembly OGIO01 (sample SAMEA2582111, study PRJEB24529) | metagenome | biome: Human gut stool | place: China | collected 2011
CAAAATCTCATAAAAGAAAAGCAACTGGTTTTAAATGTGCTGTTCAAGAAGTATTCTACTATGACACAGGAGAAGGTATTTAGTGATACCTTCAGCACTACCGCCCTTGCTGTCTACGATGAATTTGAATCCGCAGAAGCACTAGCAAATATGGACTTACAAGAGCTTACTGATTTCATTATTAAAAAGGGAAAGAACCGCTTTCCTGATCCCGATTCAGTAACCAAAGCCATTCAGAAAGCTTCCCGAAGTTCTTACCGTTTACCCAAGACGGTAAATGACTCCGTTAATCAGGTGCTTTCTATATCCATAACCTCAATGAAGGCATTGGAATCTCAAATCAAAGAGTTCGATAAAGCTAACAAGGCTCAAATGGAACTCTTGCCAAATGTATTGATATCAATTCCCGGCATAGGTCCCGTATATTCAGCTGGAATCATGGCTGAAATCGGTGATATCAATCGTTTTGATAATCAGGCTGCACTTGCCAAGTATGCAGGTCTTGCCTGGAAACAACACCAGTCCAGCGGATTTGACGTCGAAGTTACAAGGCTTATTCCATCCGGCAACCGATTTTTAAAGTATTATCTGTGTGAGGCTGCCTTTTCACTTGTAAGATGAGACAAAGAATATAGCGACTTCTACCATCTCAAATATAAAGAGATAAACAGATATCAACACAAACGCGCACTCGCATTAACTGCCCATAAATTTGTGCGGTTAGTCTTTCGACTGCTGAAAGACAATCGTCTATACACTCCAGCAAAGTAGATTTCATCTACCTGCCGATGTGCTACGCCCTGCTCATTTTTGAAAAATATGGTCGACAGGGCTTAGGTGGGTGTTTTTTGTCTTAGCGAAATATCAAAAAAAGAGGTTTTATTTTATTTCACTTGACATCTCACCACTGAACTTTAAAATATCAACCCTTTTTCCGGGCTATACAATCTCAATCCTATATTCTTATTTATCAGTTCTGCCTTTTCATCCATAATTTCTTCTTGATAATGACCATGTATAATGTGTACTCGCTCTGATAAAAAACAAGGAAAATCTACCATACAATTATATTCATGGGGCAAAAAGCAAAACTGAACATCTGTATGGTAAACTGCATAGCGAAATGATGGTTGATCTGGTGGAACATCATTATATTTCGTAGTGTAATATCGATAACACTCTTCATAGTTGCTCTTATACATTTCAAACATTTCTCTTGCACGCTCATTCTTTTTATATGCGATTACCCCAGAATTCATTTCTGCAAACGCGTTCGGTAATTTGATAATTTCATCTTCTTCTATTGGTGCATGCGAAGCGACAACATCAAATCTGTCAAGCAACTCAAATAAAACTTCAATAGAATCTATAAGATATGTATCTGTATCTAAAAAAATAGTTTTATCAAAAGGTGTATTATAATAATTATTTACCTTATCAGCAAATGAATATGACGGCTGCTCTAACTTAATATAGTAATCAATTTCTTCACATTTTTTTTTCTCTTCCCAATCTGTACACAATGCTATGGGAACAGAAGGCATAACCTTTTTTGTTCTCTTTATCCCTCTAATTGCCTCGTTATAATACTTTTGTCCACTAGCAATGTATAGAATTCCATTCATACTTATTTCTTCCTTTATTCATTTAGCATTTTTACATTTATACATATTTTTAGAATTTCAAATGTTCATCACTTTGTTTATTTCTAAAGAAATTATATTTAACATACTCATTATTTAAATTTTCTTTAAACAACGAATAGTAGTAACTATTTTCCATTCTTCTTGTCATAATATCTATCTTGCTTTGTCTGGAATAACTATTTGCTCGTTGTCTATATCCATACAAATATTTAGGTATTGTGAAGAATTTACTTAACAACAAATGATGCATTACAAAATCTAAATCTTCTCCCATATCCTCAACATATTTATATTTTTTCCACTGACTTTTTTTAATAGCCTGAAATTGACTAGTAATAGTTCTTCGATTTACTGAATGAGGAAATCCATAATACAAACCTATGTCCGGTTCGCGGATAATGGATTGCTTTACATTAACTTTTCTTCCTTTGTCATCAAAAAGAAAATAACCAGATGCATAAAATCCCTCTCCATTTTGAAGTATTGCTTTGCTAACTTCCAACAATGCGTCAGGTGTAATGATATCATCATCATCCAAATAGGTTACCCCCTCCGTTTCTGTCAATTCAAATCCTTTATTTCTTACGCAGGCTGCGGTTCCATTACCTTCAATCTTTTCAACATATATGCTTATTGTTTCATCAGCAAAAATATGATCTATTAGTTCGACAACATATCCATACAATTCCTTATCGTTATGCACATCCACCATAACTAGGAAATCAAAATCCTTATAAATCTGATTTTTAACTGATAAAAAAGCTTCTTGTAAATATTTTCTGTTAGAAACAGTAATTAATAATGTTATTGAATTCATAAATCCTCAAATTAATCAAAATATAGGCGTTTGCAAAACGCCACAAGCCGCATAAATACGGCATTTTTTGTTGCCAAATTAAAATAACTCCTCACCGGATATGGTATAATAGAGTTGACAAAAAACTAAAAACCATCTTCCAAGAAAGGAGTTATTCTGATACATATGATACCATATAAACAGCTCTCTTTGGCAGATATTTTTCAAGATTGCCAAAATAAATTTGATAATGACAAACCTGCATTTCTTTCTCTATTAGAAACTCATATCGACATCGATGAATTTATTCCGATTTCTTTTAGAAATCATTTCTATGCCTCAACAGGAAGATCCCGTAAATACCCTTTACAAGCCTTCCTATGGGCTTTGATTATTCAACGCATTTTCTCCATCCCAACAGATCAGCTTCTTTTAACTTTTCTGGCTTATTCAAAACCGCTTCGTGATTTCTGCGGTTTTACCAAGATTCCTGATGCTTCTAAGATCACTCGCTTCAAGCAGGACTTTTTAGATGATCTACAGCTTGTTTTTGATCACCTTGTCGATATCACTGAACCAATCTGTCAGGCTATGGATTCCTCAAAAGCAGATATGACCATCTTTGATTCTTCAGGCATTGAAGCTTTTGTTACTGAGAATAATCCCAAGTATGCTAACCGCATTATCAGACAGCTTAAGGCTTATGCAAAAGCTCAGGGCTTTGATAAATCTTATGATCCCTACAAAGCTGCCTATGGCTCCATGCCTTCGCATGCGTCTGCAAATCCTGAGATTAAACAGTTATACATCAACGGGCATTTCTGTTATGCCTTCAAATTTGGCATCATTACCAATGGTCTTGGAATCATCAGGCATATCGCTTTTTATAACAAAGACTTTATGGCTTCTCATCCTGACATTACCGTTGAAAAGGAAATCTGATTCACCGGATGAAGACAAGTCTGTCCATGATTCCAGGCTTTTAATTCCAACCCTGAAAGATTTCTTTTTAAAGCATCCATTGATTAATCCCAAAACTTTCCTTGGTGATGCTGCTTTTGATACTGCGGCACTCTATCCCAAACTTCTTACCGGTAATACGTTTGGAGATAATAAACACTTTGATAAAGTTTATATCCCGCTTAACTCCAGGGCTGGTCTTAAAAAACAGGACTACACGCTTAACGAAAATGGGATTCCCTGCTGTCCTCATGATGATTCACTTCCCATGAAATATGAAGGAATATCAAAACTCAGGAGCGGTGTTACCAGATACAAGTTTGTCTGTCCTAAAATCAAATGGACCAAAAACGAATCTACTGACAAGTACCAGCGTCACTGCACATGCAATGATCCATGTACAACTTCCTCTTGCGGCAGAATGGTGTATATTTATCCTGAAAAGAATCTTCGTGCCTATCCTGGAGCTATTCGTGGTACCGAAGAATGGAATAACACTTACAAAATAAGAACTACCGTAGAAAGAGATATTAACCACATCAAGGATAATCTCTGTCTTGCAGGAAGAAGGACTCAAAATGAGAAAACACTTCATGCCGATCTGATCCTTGCAGGAATTACCCAACTGATAACAGTTGTACTTTCTGATAAAATCAATCATTACGAATTTATTCGCAGCTTAAAACCACTTATTGCTTAGGACTTACCAACTCAATAAAGTCTATGGCTTATTTAAGTGCGCCTAAAACAGCTCGATATTCGTTTTCATCATTAAAATCATGCTATGCACAATTCTGTTTCTATTTTGGTTCAAGATTGCGAACGAGCATCGCGAGTTTCGCAATTACCTAAATCAAAATAAACTATATGTTTTTTAATATAATCCGTCATGATAAAATTCTCAAGAATACACTCATATTCTCTTTTAATGCAGATATCTAAATCATCATTGTCCCATTCAAAAGCATCATCTATAACAGGTGGACCCAAAAAAACTACTTTTTTTAGATTATCACAACCATAAAAGGATCCTTTATGGATTGTATTCAATTTTTCTGAAAACACTACTTTCTTTAACGATTTGCATTGAAAAAATGCGCCTTTCTGCAATTCACATACATCCAGAAAAATACTCTCTAATTGATCACACCAGGTAAATGCGCCTTCACCAATCACGGATACATCATATAATTGAACTGATTGTAGATTTCTACAATAGGAAAACACGCCTAACCCTAATACAGTATCATTACCATAAATACATATATTTTTCAGATATTTTGAATCAGCAAATGCATGTTCTGCAATATTTCCGTCAACCTTTATGACAACCGATTCACATTGCAATTGAGAATATTCATATATCAATATTTCTTTTAAACAGATAACTTTTGTGTCCATCCAATTTTTTCTCATTTCTCCCCTGCCTTCGCTTACTAAATCTTTTCTACAAAATTGCATGCCACATGCTCATTGTAATTCTTTTTAAAATACTCCGAATAGAATCCTTGTTGATATCTTAGTGTAGTAAAATCGCCTCTTTTATATAGCTCCTTGGAAAAACTATTATCTACATCCCTATAAAAATATAAATACTTGCTGACCTTCTTAAACTTCCATTTCAAGAGCTGAATTAACATAAAGTCAATGTCCTCTCCATTACTAGAAGTATCATATTTATAAGACTCCCACACTTTTCTGTGCATTACTTGAAATTGATTAAAAAAAGTGGGTTCTCCAAGTACCTCTGGATCTTCTTCATATATAGTAATTGGAGGATAATATGTAAGAGATTCTTCCCAATTAACTACATTTCCGTCTTTTTCAATCCGTGCCATTCCAGATGAAAAAATATCATACTCTTTATACTTTTCTATCTGTTCTCGCATAGTCCTAATTGCATTAGGAGCAATAATATCATCGCCATCTAAATATGCTAACCAGTTTCCTGTAGTATTGCGAAACGCTTCATTTCGAATATAGCCAGCTGTACCTTGTCCTTTTATTTTCACAATTCTTTTTTCTGCACACTGGATACTATCAAAGATATCCTTACAATACTCTTCAAGCCCCCCTTCTCCATTCTCATCAAAACATAAGACAAATTCAAAATCTTTATCATCTTGTGCAGCAACGGATATCAAAGCCTCATACAAGAAACATTTTCTATGTGCTGTAACGATTAATGAAATTTTTTCCATACTATTGTACCTTACCTTCCAAATCAGATAACCATTTATAAGTTTCTTCAAATAAAATATGCTGTGCAGCACATTCTACAAAAACATGTGAGCAACTATCTATCTCTTTAATAACACAAGGTACCTTTTCCATTTTTTTTCTAGTTGGTAAAGACAAATCATCTTTCGCTGAAAAAAAACAAACAACATTTTTGTTAGTCACATCAAAGATATCCTGATCAACAGAACACTGCTTCATATGCTTTGGAGAAAAAAACTGCCCCACTCTTAGAATTGCCTGTTTTCCAAAAACTGGATGCTTCACAATAGGTACTACCGGTTTCTTTCTACTTTCTATTTCGCCCTCATTAACATTTTCTCCAATTACCAAAACAGGATTGAGTAAAATAATGTCATCTACATCAGTCTTCTTCTCTAACACTATTTTATTGATTACTTTTGCACCATCGCTAATTCCCATTAATACAATACGACACGTCTCACTCATGCAACAATTTCTGATATAATTGATTACACTTACCACATCAGAAACTTTCGTATCTAGATTAGCTTCAAAAAAATCACCATCACTCATTCCCAATCCTGAAAAATCAAATCTAACAAACGCAATTCCCCTTTCTTTTAAATAATCAGCTTCTTTAACAAATAGTCTATTTGCTTCTACCCTATTCCCATTCATGCCATAACAAAGTATGACAAAGGTCTTTGTTTTCGAAAAACAAAACGGAAGATGCATTATTCCCATTATTCTTTTTCGATTGTTTAATACTTCAAACGTAATTCTCATATTTCACCTTTTAAGCACTCATTTATAGTTTCATAAGTTCTAAAATGCCATATTGCATCAAGCACTAAAGATATGTAGTCAAAGTCCATCTTCGTCCTATATCCCATATCTGTTTTCCATGGCACGATACCTGTTTTTTCATTGTCAGTTTCAAAAAAAACAGCTTTTTTGCTTCTTTTAAAATTAGAATAATCATAACGCAAAATATCCTTAAAAAATTCTTCACTAACTGCTTGATTGAATAATCCTAACTCTGAATACACATTAATTGTATCCTTGATTTCTTTTGGTAACTCTTCAAGCCCTTGACAATACCCTTGTAATAAAGCTGAAAATGGAATAATATTTTCATTGACTAAATCATATAATTCTTTTGATTTCACAGGCGGATAATACCATGGATTAATAGAAATCATCTTAGATACCAAAGGATTGTCCTCAAAAAAATCACAAATTAAGGTGCCAATGATTCCTCTAGAAATAATGACTACAGATGAAAATCCATTATTTGCAGCATGATCTATCGCGTCTACTATGCTATTCTTCAATTTCGTTATTGTTATACTTTCTGCTTTTCCAGTACTATCTCCATGTGCATAAAGATCCACTTGAAAAATATCTTTTCCTTGATGAAATAGGTATTTTGATAGTTTTGTCATATAATAATCCAAATCAATTAGTGATTCTGAAAAACCACTAACTAAGATAATTGCATTTTTATTGTTTTGGCCCTCTTGAAGATAATCCAAACAAAATGTCAATTCACCTTCATTGGAACTAGCTAAATAATTCTGAAGTTTCATAAGTTCTTCCTTTTCTCTAAACTACATATAAAAATTAGGATTGAAATAGGATATTCGTTCCTCTGCTCATTATCTTCTTGCTCTCTTTTTCTTGCCATTTAACGTGTATGTAATACTATTTACTTTTGTATACTTTCTTGGAATTTCATAAGCCGGTAGATAATTTCTTAAATAAGTAATAATCTCTTTATCTTCCTCTACTTCTCCCACATAATCGCAACATAAAACACAATGACCATTATCATTTATCACGCTATATACCAAACAATCTTCAATGGATATCATTGCCAAAATACGCTGTTCTATTTCTTCAACAAAGATATTATGTGAATCAATATTAATCATGTTATCTGCTCTTCCCAATACAAATAACTCGTTATTATCGTTAATGTAACCTATATCATTTGTGTTAATCCACTCTTCCTCATTCTTTGTATCTTTCAAATTAGCATATCCCATAAATTTACAAAGTGTTTTCACATAAATAACCCCCTTCTCATTTACGCTTTTAAGTATTCCATGTTCATCTACAATTTTTACACTTGCACAATCCAATACTTTTCCAACTGAACCCACAGTATCATAGGTATTGGGAATTTGAGCTGCAACTCTTGGTCCCGCTTCAGTTAATCCATACACATTCAAAATCTCTACATTACCAAATACCTGTTGAGATCTTTCAAGCAAATTCGTGTCCAACACCGCACCACTACAATAAACTTTCTTTAATCCATTAAAACTATACTTACCTTTTTCTGCAGCAAGAGTAATCAATTTTAGAATTGTCGGATTTAGACATGTCACTGTGATTCGATGATTAACAATATTTTTTAATATTGTATTTGGAATGGTTACTGTAGGTGAAATAAACATCTTTACTCGATATTTTAATGCCACCAATAATTCACAAACAAAAGTCGATGAGTGACACAGCGTTTTTTGAATATACATGGAATCACTCTCCTCTAATTCCATATACTTAAACACTTCATCCGCATTGCTATTTATTGCATAATGCGATAAAACAACCCCTTTTGATTTTCCAGTCGTGCCAGAACTAAATAAAATCAACGCTTCTGAATTACTATAATTACTTTGAAACTTATTATAAAGTTCTGTAGGAATAGCAGTCATTCGATTATCTGTTGAAATATAGGGAACAAACTCTAAAGTTTTTCCTTCTATTTTCTGGTTAATACTATCTAATATTTTTTTTTCGATATAGCATTTCTTTACGTTGACACTTTCCAACATCTCTATAATTGAGTTATAAGGTATGCGCCAATCAACAAGTACAACACAGTCACCGTTATTCCAAATATTTATAACTTGTTCTATCATCCCGATAGAATTATCTCCAACTAATCCTATTCTCATTATTATTCCTCGTTTTATAAAGTAGTAGTGTTTATAGTCCCTCTTCAAGGACTATATGCTATACAATTGGCGATACTGTAGATTGTTTATTCTTCCTACCACTTGATGAATTAATATAGGCTATAACTACAGTCCCTTTATACATTTGTTAATCAGTTAGATGCTCTATTCATCCTGCAGTTCTCAAGGTAAAACAATTACTGAAATGCATTCCTGCAATTCCCTCAAAATATTTCATTTTAGGACTTAACTTTTAATTGTTAGCCTTCCTAAAAAGAGAATCTGTATAGGTTTACTGATACCAACTACTTTGATCCGAATATAACTTATTGTAGTATTGGCACGAATTCATTAATTGTTCATGAGTTCCAACTGCTTCCACTCTACCATTTCTCATAACTATAATTTTAGTTGCATACTTACATAAGCTTACCCTATGAGAAACAATCACCGCAGTCTTTCCTTTTGTAAACGAAAGGATATTATTAAATATCATTTGTTCTGTCATCGGGTCAATTGCACTCGTAGGTTCATCAAAGAAAAGAAGATCACTTGCACAATACATAGCTCTAGCAATTGCCAACTTTTGCCATTGCCCACCAGAAAGGTCTAATCCGCCAAACTCCGTTCCTAACTCTTGTTCCAGTTCAACATCTAGCAGTTCATTTAAATTTACTGTTTTCAATAAATCTAATACCCTTTGATCATTTGCCTCATTATGTATATCCGATATTATTATATTTTCTCTTAATGTCAGTAAATATTTTACGAATTTCTGAGAAACAACTGAGAAATGTTTATATAAGTTCTTTTTTTCTATATAACTAGAATTCAGTCCATTATAATAAACTTCCCCAGTACTCGGCTGATATAATCTCATCATAAGTTTTCCTAACGTGGTTTTTCCACTTCCGTTTTCTCCTACGATAACAACAAAGTCATTTTTTTCTATCTTTATGTTAATATCATTCAAAGCCTTATCTTTACAATTAGGATAATAAAAATCAACATTTCTGACCTCAATATCAAAACAGTCAATATCTTCTGTTTCTTTTATTTTTTTCTGTTTCTTTTCATTCACAAAATCAAAATAATCCTGAATATAATCAACCATTTCGGGAATAAAACCTAATTGAATTAAAAAAGCTTTGGTCTGATTTTGCACTTCTAAAAAAGCATAAATGCATGCACAAAAAACACCAATTGTAATTTTGCCATTTAAAACTAAAGCCAAAGTACAAATCAATCCCATTACATATCCAGTTGTCTGAATGATTTCACAAATCAAAAGTGAAAAAGCATCTTTTACTCTTAGTTTCCATATTTCTTCATTAATATCATCTCGACACTCAATCCATTTTCCCACAATATAATCACCAAAATGCATGGTTCTCATTTCTTTTGCAGTCTGCTTATCCACAAACAAAAGCCATAAATAGTTTAATTTTCTAGTCTTTCCAGCTTGCATATATTTCATATAATAAAATTCATTTCCGCGCATCTTTTTAACGATAAAAAAAGGAATAACACTAAGAATAGAAATAAACAAAAAAACAACTGAAAACTGTGCCAGTATAACCATTACAGCGATAACTCCCACAACATTGGTTATTACAGCTAATAATGCTAAAAATAACTGACTAATCTTTTCATATTCCACGCAATAATTTGCACGCTCCTGTTTTTCTTTCACTTCAACATTTTCATAATCTATCAAATCTAAATTTGACATCTTTGATGCAATTCTTATTCTGCTTTTACTTATATATTTCTCAAACACAGCAATATTCTCTAATGCATTCGCAATAATATCGATAATTTTTTGCAAAACATATAAAATAACTAAAAGAATACACCAACGAATAATGTACTCAAAATGAGTAGATGTTTGAATATACATTTCTACTTCATCAAAGAGCTTTGTATTAATAACAACTATAATTGCAGGAAACAGACAAACAAACAAATTGTTAAAAACCACAAACGACGTTGCTAAGGGTGCACAACTGAATATATTCGTAAAAACCAAACAAATTACTTTTAAATATTTTTTTATACTGTTAATCATTTTTTTTATACCACTCTTTCTGAGCACTAAACATCTCATAATACAACCCCTGTAATTCCATAAGTTGCTCATGAGTTCCTTCTTCAATCTTTGTACCTTGCTCTAACACAATGATTCGATCCGAAATTTTTGCACTTGCTAATCTATGTGATATAATCAAACAGCCTTTCATTCCCTTTACATGCAGAAAATTCTTGTAGAGCTCGTTCTCAGCAATAGGATCCAAGGCAGCTGTTGGTTCATCTAAAACTATGAATTGTGCATCAGAAAAACATGCTCTTGAAATAGCTAACCTCTGCCATTGTCCACCGGACAAATCCTGTCCGTCTTGTTCTATCCTTCCCAAAGATTTATCTAAATCAGCTCCCAACTCATGAATCATTCCTATAGTCATCGCTTCTCTTATTCTTGCATCATCATTTATTTTACTAATATTACCAAATGCCACATTTTCTCTCACTGTCAGTTTATATTCTTTATAATCTTGGAAAACAACTGCTACTATTTTATTTAATTCCTGCTTTCTATATGCTTGAATTTCTATTCCATCTATCAAAATTCTTCCCTTACTAGGCTCATATAATCCCAGAAGCAATTTGATTAATGTACTCTTTCCTGCACCATTTTTTCCTACAATGGCCAAATGTTCATCCGTATAAAAAGATAATGATAAGTTCTGTATTATTTCTTTATCATGATTTGGATAAGAAAAGAATACATTCTCAAATTCAATAAAATGTCTCTCTTTATTCTGAACTTTCTCTACACCATATTCGATTTCTGGCAACTTCATAAATTCTTCATAACAGAAAATATTAAGATGTTTTCTTGAGATATCTGCAACTGACTCCGCAAAAGCTTTACTCAGTCCTACCGCACTGGTAGCTGAGGTTATAATAGAAGTAAACATTGCTACTGATATCTGGTTATAATAAAGTTTAAAAGCTAAAATACTGATTAATCCCATTACCCATCCCAACAAACCCAGGTTACTGACGATCTTATACTTTTCTGAATAAATTGTTTTCAGAATTCTTTCTTTTAATATTTTAGCATTTATATTATTCCATTTTTCCTTGATATAAGATATAGCATCAAAAATCCTCAATTCCATTACTGAATGCTTTTCTGACAACAAGCTATACAAATACCCCATTTTTCTTTCCTCATGTGTTTGTTCTAAATACATACTGTTCAGATATTCCGTTGCCTTAATATTTCCATTAACCATAACAAATATCACTATAAGGAAAATAACACCTAACAATACTGATACTCTAAGGAAAACAAAAATAAGCGTTACAATAGAAATAACCATAGAAATAATATTTGTAATATGTAAAAACAAAGTTGAGAAAATATTTTGTGGTTGTGAACCAACTTTATTAATCAAATCTTGTATCTCTGGTTCTTCAAAACATTGATACGGAATTCTCAAATACTTTTCTAAAATCTGTTCTGAAAAAGACTCATTCAATTTTTTTTCTAATAATATAGAAATATAACTTTCCATACTAATGGCTACAGAATACAAAATGGATAGCGAAATTAATAAAAACATCCAAAGCATAACCGAATTCTTTTCTTGACACATTAATAATTGTGTGTTATCAATCAATTTTTCTAATATAAGAACAGATAATGCTGGTTTTACCGACATAACTAAAATTTGACATATTCTAAGTCTAAACGGTATTCTGCAATATTTATGAATCACTTTTAAGACTCCAACACTATCTTTTAACACGGAACCCTTTCTTGTATCAAAACTCATAATACAGTCCATACTCCTTTCTTAAAACTTAATGTATTCATCACATTCCATCCATAAAAAAGATAAACTACATCGTTCACATCAAAATTCGCAAATATGCAAAATCATGGAATCACAATCTTTACACAATTCTATAGACTCCCTATCACCACTGAGCATCTTTTCTCTAACACTTTTGTATTCATCACTTTCCCATATTTCCAACAAAGTATTCTTTCTTACATCCCCCATGTCGATTTTGCCTAATGCATCATTACAACATCGAGAAACATGTCCATCACTTCTAACAACCATTTGTTCGAAGGGACATGCACAAGCAGCATCTAAGCTCTTCTTCATTTTGCTTCTATTCATTGCGAATCCAGCTCTATTATTTAACAACTCATCTTCCATTCTCAAATATACATCTACTTTATTCTTTTCACTTTCACTTAATTTTTCATAAATATCTTGAATCTTTTTAGATGTATTTTTTCGTCCATAATCATCAATCACAAGACGATCTAAGTATTTTAAAGAAATTTTCACTTTCTCATAATCCAATAAACTTCCATTTGTATAAAGGTACAGAATGTTATTAGGAAAAAAACTTCGTACATATTCCATTTTCGAAAGAATATTTTGATCTATATATGGTTCGTTATTTGAATATAATCCAATGGAACCTTGGTAATTCATATTCGATAAATCCCGAATTATCTTCTCAAACACTTCTTTCTCCATCACTTTAATTTCTCTTTTATGTGGAGAAATGGTACTTACTGGACAAAACCTACATTTTCCATTACATATATTTATCGTTTCAATTTCAATATTCCTAAACACTGGACCTGCACACTTCATTTCTTTTACAATTTCTTTTTTCCGAAAATAAGAAAAAAAATGAACTTTCCATTGTATAAAATTTTCCCCAAGTAAGGAATTAATCTTATGCCCTATACGCCTACTAAGTGTTCTTTCATTATAAATCATAAAAAACCTCTCTATTTAAAGTTTCAGACATTACTTGATTTTGTCTACCATTCTGTGTTAAGTTCATTATGCGAAACCTCCAGTACTTTTATCGTTTTTTTTCAGTCAAGATAACACCTTAATTTTACTTCAAGTTTTTCTTTTATTCAATTGTCATTGTTTCTGAATTACAAGAATGCTTCTATCATAATAAAATGCTAAATATTTATCTTATATAATATGAAACATTTCCAACTCTTTTCAACAGTTATACGACTCTACTCAGAAAAACTGATTTCTCACCCCATTTTTTTCTCGAGTATTCTGTTATACCTATCAGAAATTTTAAGATACATCCTTACTTTCTTTTCATCTGTCCAAGAAAAATCTGCTTTATTACCAAAAAGATCAAATATCCGATATACCTGATTTGCATTCAAATGAAATGGATTCTCCTTTACAAGCAAATTCTCTCGCTCTATTCCTTCATATTCTTTTTTGCTTAAGGAGCGCTTAAAAGGTTTCTTTTCACTATAAAACTCATGATTTTTTAATACAATTCTAAACCCGTCCACATAAATAATATTAATATTCTTTCTTAGGGCAAAATTAATTGCTTCTTCTAGCTTGTTAATAATTGGTTCACCTTTGTCATTAAGAGAAGTATTACAAATAATGGGCACACCAGTTTGTTCATAGAATTCATACACTAGTTTGGTAATAAGCAAGTTGCTATCCTCACTAACTGTTTGTACTCTAGCACTATCATCCAAATGAGTTATCGCAGGAATACGATTTAACCGTTCCTTTTTCACAGTAAAAGTATGAAGCATGTATGGTGATTCATAACACTCTTCAAACCAATCTTGCATTGCCTCATACAAAACTATAGGTGCAACTGGTCTCCACCATTCACGCTGTTTAATCTGATTCAATGCATCTTTGGTCTTATCGCTTCTTGGGTCTCCTAACAAACTTCTACAACCTAACGCTCTAGGACCAATTTCTGCTCCACCTTCAATCCACACCATTGGACCATTCATCAAATCCCTCACGGCTTTTTTCATATCTTTTTCTTCACTTACCGACGCAATGTATGGTGCAAATTCTCTCAAAGTGCTTTCGATTTCAATATTTTTAAAGCCATATGAAGCGTTTAGCAATTTGAAATTAAAATCTTTCTCTTCACAATAAAACTTCATTAACGCTAATCCCAAACTAAGTCCAGTATCACTAACACATGGTGGTGCCATATATCCCTTAAATTCATACTTTTTCATGAGGTAGCTATTAATAGGACAATTTAATCCAAACCCACCTGTAATTGACAAATACATATTTTTAGAATTTACATTCTTTGCTTCCAAGAAACGATCAATATTGTACTCCATCATTTTACATGACAAGTTATTAATCTCTTTCATAATCATACTACAAATATTTTCATTTCTATTAAATCTTCTATCAAAGCCTGTAAACTTCACACCCGCATCATCATCTGTCAATTCTTGACAATAATCATACAATTCCTTAAGTTTTTCTCTAACCATTTTAGAATATCCAATATGTTCAATTGCTAGAAAATCTAATTCTTTACCAATTAATCTACTAGTACTAGCTGATGCCAAAGCCATCAGTGTTCCTTCTTGCATTTTTAATAAATAGGTCGCTTCCGACCAAAGAGGTCCCGGAGAAATAATCGGAAATAATTCCTCTACTGTTCCATTCTTACTATAGCCACCAACATAATGGTGCTCATATTTAACACCGTTGTCAATCAAACTATCAGGACCACCATCAACAGCCAATCCTAATATTTCTTCATTCTTAAAAATGTCCGTATCTAACATCATTCCAGAAAAAAGATGTCCAATTGTATGAATTGGCAACTCATAATCAAACAAACAATTAAAATCTTTTATATTGGAGATAACAGGTGACCCCCATACTTCAACAATATCATCAATAGTGATTCCTACTTCTAACAGTAATATATTGATAACACTTTCAATGTCTTCCTTGTCAAAAATAGCTCTTTCATGATGTTTTAAGCCACTATAACGCTCTAATTCCCAATATTTTACCAAAGTAACATTCTTACCTATTTTTTTCCACAAAGACATATTTTGATCATGTCTAAGAACAACTTTTGGAAAAAATAAATTCGCTAATTTGTCGACAACAATATATGTTGACAAATAATATCCATCTCTCATTATTACTATACTTCCTTATATTTCTTCTACTGCATTAAGCACTGTTTCTATCGTATAATTTTCAGGCAATTCCACTATTCTTACATCTGTTATAGTTTTCATTCCTTCAATTAGTGGAGAATACGATGCATTCTTTTCTAAAAACAAATAAATTTTTTTGTTTAATGCTGATGCCCATCCTAATTCAATATGTACGCCTCCAGAAATAGGATTTCCCGGAAATGCTAACACAACATCACTTTCTTTCATTTCTTTAAAATCATCAAATGTGCATTCATCAGCTGTCATCAATTCTTTTCCCCATTTTTCTCTAAAATGAGCCAAAAAAATGTCTGCTTTTTTATCGAGAATAGAATTTCTCATATCCTCAAGAAACTGTCTGTTTTTTTCATCTACTAATCCAGTTTTACTATCAATAAGTGCCGAAAATGAATACGCTAAAAAATATTTCATATGTAATTTACTCCTTTATACATTCATTATAATACATTAAAATTATTATCAAATGGTAACCCTATTCCCCGAAACAATTTGTTCTAACTATTACTCCAAATCCCGAAAAAACTATTTTACCATATCTATAATTTTTTCAAACGAAAGTTCAGACCAACTTTCTAACATATAAATCTCTTCATCCATTGTTTTACATGTTTTTTCCTCAATCAAAACAGAAATCATCATAAAACCAATAGAATCGATTCCATAATCAATTAATAAATCTGTAATTAATGCATCATCTAAATTAACATCCAACTCATCCTTGCATAATTCTTTAATTGCTTCAAAAACTTCATTTTTATTCATTTTAATTCTCCTCATATACTTAGTCGGCGATAAAATCACCTTTATAGCGTCTTTAAAATCATATTTGTTCCCAAAAACGCCCACTTTTTTTGCTCGTCTTGTTCCTAGCTTTTTATTAAATAATAAAAACATCTAAAACCAATGCAACAACTAAAGGCTAAATCACATCAGCAACAAAACGTAAACCTTAAAAGAATCACATTAAGGGACAGTAAGAAAAATCACATCTTCAAACTCCGCTACAGCGTTATTCGTTAATAAAATATCTCTAACTGCACTTCCATTAATTTCTGGATACTTTTCTCTAAACATATCTATATTCTCATTAATGGCTTTCTCGTAAAACCCTTTTTCTCTAGGATGTGGAATATGATAATTCTTGATTTGGCAATCATATGCAAAGCTCTTTTTATTTTTCCATGCTCTATATGCAAAATCAAAGTGTTCAAATCCCCACTTTTTTATCTCACTATCAAATCCACCAATTTCAAAACAGACTTCTTTTTTCATCGATGAATTCCCCACTAAAAAACTCATCCACACTAAAGGCGAATCTGTCTTAAGCTGTCCATCATATATCTGCGTAATTCTTTTTAAATAGTTAGGTATTCTTGAAAATCTCTCGATTGCGTCCCAATTCAATGGTGCTGAAATATTCTCAATCTTTCCAAAATAGTCTAATGACTGACCAATTACAATATCTGCTTCTTTGTCTTTCCATGCCAAATGCTTTTCTATAAAGTCAATTTCTGGTACTCTATCACAATCTGCAAAAATAATATAATCTGCAGTTGCTCTTTGCACACCACAGTTTCTAGCATACGCTCGTCCTCTGTTTACTCCATGAACTATGATTATATTAATTCCATACTCTTCAAGCAACCATTTGTCTGTTAAAGAACTTGTTTCATCTGTTGAGCCATCATCTACAACAATTACTTCATAATTCTCTTTTTTACTACTTTGTACAGAAAACGCATACAACGTTTTAAGCAATGCATCATATTGATTGTACACCGGCACTATTACTGATGCTTTCATTTTCCTCTCCTTTTTGTAAGTTTCCATCAATCTCATTTTTTTATCAAAACCAAATCATAAATAATAATGATTACATTCACACTTTTTGTACTTTACCACATGTTATTTTCAAACAATAAGTGAATCTCACTACATTTCAATCACATAAACCGCTGCTTTCTTACCATTTACTAAAGTATCAAATTTGTTTTTAATACTAAGATTCATAGTTTGTACAGCGCTTTCAAACTCAATTTTTCTTGCAGATAATACAACTATTTTGCCACCTTTTTTTACTACTCTAAGAAACTCTGAAATCATATCTACATAGAATTCCTCAATATCTTCAATATCTTCATAATAGCCCCATGGTGGATCTGTAATAATTGTATCTATTGATGCACTTGCTATATTATCCATATGCAACGCATCACCAACAGAAATCCGAATTTTGGTTGATTCTTTCAGGTTTTTTTTCAATTTACTAATCTGCTCTTCATTCTTATCTGACACATAAATGGTTTTGTACGAAAAATGTTTCTTTATTTGTTTCGGAATAGAACCATATCCTACAAAAGGATCCATTACTATAGAATTGCACTCTAGCCCCCCCAACATACACATCAAATAAGCGAATTCCGGGCGTAATTCCCCCTTATTTAATTCTTTCTCTGCAACTCTTCTCTTACTAATAAGCCTTGCAAAATAACCTATATTTTCACTTCTTTTTATAAACCAATATTCTGTCTGCGGCGATACCCTATCTACTCGACCATTTGTTAATTTACAAACCTTATTTTCTAATTGACCAACAAGTCTCTTATTTACCCTAACAAATTGGTTATTAACAGAAAATCGCACACGAAAAGATTTCTTTGTTTGTGGTAATTTCTTAAGAGAAATGACGCTTTTTGCCATTTCATCTATTTCCGACTTTTTTCCATAAAAACTACCAATCACGACAAAAGTATTATTTAAAAAAAATATCTTCGTCAAAGCATTCTCATCTCCATCGTATGAATAAAAAACCAATCCATCATATACTTTTAAAACTCTTGCACTGGGCAAAAAGTGACTAATCGCTACTGGAATAATATCAGAAAAGCCTGTTGTAAAAGTTGAAATATATTCTGCCATTTTAGTTACTTATATTCTCCTTTATCTCTATTGTTTAATTATCAACTCCTATACCCAACTTACAGGATTTCCAATTCTCTTCAAAGGATTTCTTACCGGTAAACCATCTAGAGTATCAGAAAACCCTACTGCTAAAGCACCATAAACTCTTTCTGTTTCTTTCAAACCGATGGTTTTCAAATATGCTAATATCACCGGATTATCTTTTAACCATCTTAACTGATTAATCCAGCAACTACCTAAATCAAGCGCATTGGCCATAAGCATCATATTTTCCAAAGCACAACTACAGTCTGCAATGTTATTACCATAATTTTCTAGATTTGCAGTGATAATTAACACTGGCGCATTGTAATTAAATACATACTCACCTCTTTTTGAAGCTCTTATGGCATGCATCAACAACTTACTCCCCCCTTCTGTTACTTCCATTTTCACAAATTCTTCTGCGACTAATTTTTGTAATGTATCCAGTACTTTTTTATCTGTTATTACCAAAAAATGAGTACTCTGATTATTTCCTCCACTAGGTGCAAATCTTCCTGCTTCAATCACTGTTTCAATAAGCTCTCGTTTTGGACAGTCCTTTTTATATTTTCGTGTACTACGTCTACCTTTAATGAATGTAAGCATTTCCTTGTTCATATACACATTCCTCGTATAATAAGTGTATAGCCAATAAAAAGTGATGGTTATGCACTTATCCTTTCTATAAATCTATAGATGATCTGAGACACCTGGGATAATCCCTTTCCATCTCATCTACGTTGGTTATTTAGTTAATAGTTATCCTGTGGTATGATATCAGCAGAGTCTGATGTCTAGAGGCACTGCTTTTATTCCTTTCAGCCCATTCTATGGTGTCTGCTTATGGAGCTTTCAGCCTGATTCATATGTCATATTCCGCTTACACAGATGTTTCATCCCCTGGCGAAGCACCAGCAAAAGAGCTGCCAGGGTGCATGCTTATTGCGCGAGGTTTCGGTCAACATATGTTTCCCAGGATAAACCTTTGACTTCAGGTTCCAAAAATCCATTATCGGAAAGGCGGTGATATCATGATCAAGATTAACCCATTATCTACGCTTTACGTCGGTATTGACGTCAGTTCAAAATCTAACTATGTTTGTGCGTTAGATTTTTATAAAAATAAATACATTAACTCTTCGTTTGCTAACAATCAGCCTGGAGCCGAGGAATTAGCTCAGAAGATTTTAGAGTGTTTAAAGGAACACCCTGACCTTAATACTGTTGTTGCAGCTTTAGAGTCCACCTCTGTCTATAGCATACACATAGCTAACTACTTATCTTCCTGTGAAGAACTGATGCATATGAAACCATATGTCTTTGTAGTGAATCCTAAATGTACTGCTAATTATAAAAAGAGCTACATAGGACTCGGCAAATCAGATCCTATTGATGCCTTTGTTATTGCTGATTATGCAAGAGCTGGCAACATTGAGACTGAGCCTTGGCGCGGAAGCCAATTTTTGGCTCTAAAACGTCTTACCAGACACCGTTTACATTTGGTCGAATGCATGACCAGAGAAAAAACATATCTGGTATCTAACCTCTATCTGAAATTCAGTGAATTACAGATGTTAGAAGGTGAAAATCAACCATTCTGCGACATATATGGAGCTACATCCTCCAGTGTATTGGTTGAATACTTATCTCCTGAAGAAATCATTGATTCTTCTGAAGAAGATTTAGTTTCTTTCCTTGCAGAAAAAAGTCGCAACCGTATTAAAGACATAAGCAAGACTGCAGATTTATTAAAGAAAGCTGCCAGAGATTCCTATCACCTTGATAAAGCTTTATACGAACCTCTCAATGTCTCTATAGCAAGCTCTTTCAATTGCATTGAAACCTTCAAAAAAGAAATCAAAGCTATTGATCAGGCTATTGAAAGAGAAATTAAAGGCTTAAATCCTAATGCCTTCATAATTCTTCAATCCATAGATGGCATTGGTCCTGTCTTTGCAGGTGGCATCGTTGCTGAAATAGGCGATATAGCTGCTTTCACATCATCTGATGCTCTTGCTAAATATGCTGGCCTCTGTTGGAGATCTAGTCAGTCTGGCGACTTTGATGGAGAAGATACTCCTATGACCAAAGCTGGCAACCGTTATCTCAGATACTATCTTGGCGAAGCTGCCAATAGTATGAGAAAACACAATGTTGAGTATGGGATGTACTATCGCAAGAAGTACAACGAAGTCCCTAAACATCAACACAAAAGAGCACTCGCGCTGACTTCACGTAAATTC
>OGIO01001364.1_pt1 | contig 20601 bp, 19 predicted proteins | sample 1571841 | NCBI WGS metagenome assembly OGIO01 (sample SAMEA2582111, study PRJEB24529) | metagenome | biome: Human gut stool | place: China | collected 2011
AATAATCAACCTTTGCATAGGAACATGCATAATAAAATACATTCAGTGATTTCTCCGTTATTCTGGATAAAAAATGCTGATATAGAAACCGGATGGAATGTGCGGATTCTAAGGCCAGTATGGATAATATCAGCAAAAATAAGGTATCTGCTGTCGGAACAGAAAAAGTTGTAAAGTGGTGTAAATTATAATAATCAGAGTCACTTCCTATAATATAAGAAATGACTCTGACTTCATTTGTCATGAGTTTCTAATAAAAATATTTATTGTGAAAAATGTTAGAACCCGTCAGTTGGAAGTATTTCTCTCTAAATTTTTGCGGCGCTTAAATTCTAATGGCGAAGCATTGAACTGCTTCTTAAATGCCGAAGAAAACTTGCTTTGATTCAAATAACCAACTTGTTCTGCAATTTCCGATACAGATAAGTTTGTAGTAGTGAGTAATTCAGCAGCTCGTTGCATACGAACTTCACGTAAATAAATTGATATATTTTGACCATAAACTCCGCGAAAGTAGTTCTTCAGGCTGGTTTCACTGACGGAAAACTGTGCAGCCAGTTCCCACGCAGGATGGTGTTGGCGCAGATCAGAAGTGATGATTTTTTCCACACGTTTTGCAATGTCTACCTGTGTTTCTGTGAAGAATGTGCAGGCTTGGGAAGGTGGTATTTCTTTCAGATTTTGAAGCAGTGAAAACAGGGCAAGGGTATAGATTTTCATTTGTGGGATTGCCAGCGGAACAGAAATATCCAGTAATGACCACAGCTTTTTTAAGACTTCTTCTATCTCAGTCGTAACCGACGCAATATAAGTACCCCCATCCGGGCAGTAAAGATCTCTGAGTCTGTGGAAATCAATATCAAATTCAGCTTCTACCCAGGAGCTTTGAGCATTTACGGTATCCATATCCACAAAAAACTCAATTCCTTCATAGATTCGGCGGGGATAAACGTATTGCTGTCTGGCGAATCGTTCGGTTAAGGATATCTCCCCATCTTTCACATACACAAAGTTCCCGTTATTCAGGATGAGTTCGCATCGTCCTGTTACACAGTAATTTAAGAGCAATGGTCCTGTTTCCATGGAGCCATTATCGTGAAAGTCTGGGGCTGTCCAGGCAGGAGAGTTCACAAAAATATAAGCCAATGTAACTCCTGGGAACAGAGGGAAAAAAGTCATGGAACCTTTCCCGTCTCTCTCCTTTAGAATGAGTTCTGCGCTAAATTCGCCCCGTTTTATAGATATACCTGGAATTTCAATGCTTTTCTTGATAATTTCATCTATCTTCATTTTCTAACTCCTGTCATTTGGTCTGTTAACCGCTCTGTTTGAGCCTTGCACTTCTATTATAAGATCACAGTCAAAGTCAGTCAACAGAAAAACTCGGTGCTGTTTGGAGCTAAAAAGATGATTGGTTGTAGAGAATCAGCCGGTACTATGCTATCCTATAAAAAAGGTTAGAAGATGCTAACTGGAAAATGAATGTGGAGGTATTCATCATGAATAACAAGTTACAAGCAAAAGACCTCATTAACCTTGGTCTGTTCACGGTTCTTTACTTTGTCATTGGCTGCTGTGTCGCCATTCCGATTGGGTTTGTCCCGATCTTTCTTCCTGTTCTCGGAAGCCTGTGGTCGCTGATTACCGGTATCCCTTTCATGCTGTTCCTCACAAGGGTTAAGAAATTCGGCATGGTTACAATCATGGGTGTTTTGAGCGGCCTGCTGATGGGACTTACCGGCATGGGATTTTGGGGTGTTCCTATGGGACTGATTTTCGGCCTGCTTGGGGATCTCATTTTGAAATCCGGCGACTATAAAAGTGCAAAGAAAAGCATCCTTGGTTATGCTGTATTTAGCCTGTGGATGGTAGGTACATATATTCCGATGTATTTTATGGTCGAGGACTCCTGGGCCAGCTTTGCCGCCAGCTTCGGGGAGAAATATGCCGACCGGGTAATGGCGGTTATGCCGATGTGGAGCATTATCCTTGTGGTTGCCGGGATTTTTGTCTTTGCCATTTTGGGCGGACTGCTTGGAAAAACGCTTCTGAAAAAACATTTTGCGAAAGCGGGCATCGCATAATGGAGGGGGTATCCTTTTCCGCCACAACGGACAAAAGGAAAGGAATCCGGCTCGACCCGCGTACGAAGTTGATTTTGCTGTTGACGGTTACTACATTGATGTTCAGCACCAGCAACGAAGGGATTATGAATTTTGTAAAACCTGTGTTAAGCCTAATCCCCTTTGTGCTGATCCTGTCGGAACGCCGTTTCAAAACGGCAGGCAAGTACCTGCTTTTATATCTCACCTGCTTTGCACTGGAACGCATAGCGCTGACGACATTAAGCGATCTGCTGTCCTTTGTGGTTTTGGCGATGACATCCATTATGACGCGGTTTGCCCCTGGTATTATGACGGGGGCCTGGCTGCTTTCCTCCACCTCAGTCAGTGAGTTTATCGGTTCGATGGAACGTATGCACCTGACAGAGAAAATCGTCATCCCTTTGTCTGTTATTTTTCGTTTTTTCCCTACGATCAGCGAAGAATACCAGGCGATCAGTGATGCAATGAAAATGAGGGGTATCCGGTTTGGAGGGAAAAATCCATTTTTGATGGTGGAATACCGTCTTGTACCGCTGATGGTGTCTGTTGTGAAAATCGGAGATGAACTTTCCGCCGCTGCACTGACGCGGGGGCTTGGCGCTCCGGTCAAACGGACTAACGTATGTCAGATTGGTTTTCATGTTCAGGACATGATTGTGATCCTGCTCTGTGCTTTATGTTTCGCTCTGTTTTTGCTGGGACAGTATTTTTCTTTTTAAGGGGGTGAGCTTATGATAAAGATTGACCATATTTCATTTTCTTATGGAGAAGAGAATGAAAATACCGGCGGTGTTCGGGATATTGATCTAAATATAGAGGATGGTCAGTTTGTTGTCCTTTGCGGTGAAAGTGGGTGTGGAAAAACTACGGTCACCCGCCTGATTAATGGACTGATCCCCCATTATTATGAGGGAAAGATGACGGGAGAAGTATGGGTAAATGGAGCCAAGGTTTCCGAACAGCCCCTTTACGATACAGCTGCAGTTGTGGGCAGCGTGTTTCAAAACCCCCGGTCCCAGTTTTTCAATGTGGATACCACCAGTGAAATTACATTTGGCTGCGAAAATCTTGGACAGCCAGAAAAAGACATCCGGGAACGGCTGGCAAAAACGGTTCGGGACTTCCGGCTGGAGAAGCTGATGGACCGTAATATCTTCCACTTATCTGGCGGGGAGAAACAAAAGATTGCCTGTGCCGGGGTATCCATTATGGAACCGGATGTTCTTGTTATGGACGAACCCTCATCTAACCTGGATGCGGCTTCCATCCTTGATTTGAGAAAGATTCTTGCGTTTTGGAAATCGCAGGGGAAAACAATCATTGTATCGGAACATCGGCTTTATTATCTTCGCGGTCTAGCGGATCGGTTTATCTATCTGGCAGACGGGCAGGTGAGTCATGATTATTCTGCGGCAGAATTTGAGCAGCTCACGGAGCAGCAGCGTTCCGATATGGGACTGCGCACGTTTGCTTTGGAGCGTCTCCTGCCTCCGGTTTTACCGCAGCAGGCAAAGACCGCCCTTGCGCTTCGTAATTTCCACTTTGCCTATAAAAACGAACCGGAAACCTTACATATCATGGATTGTGAAATCCCTACGAACCGGATCGTTGGAATTATCGGGAATAACGGCGCCGGGAAATCCACTTTTTCACGCTGTTTCTGCGGCTTGGAGAAGCGCTGTGGGGAGATTGTCTGGAACGGAAAGAAATACCGTCCGAAAGACCGGCTGAATACCTGCTATATGGTCATGCAGGAGGTAAATCATCAGCTTTTCACCGAGTCGGTCCTTGATGAAGTGCTGATCAGTATGGAGGAAGCAAACCAGAAGTGGGCAGAAGAAATCCTAAGTCGGTTAGATTTACTGGATTTTAAGGACAGGCATCCCATGTCCCTGTCCGGTGGCCAGAAACAAAGGGTTGCGATTGCTTCGGTAATCGCTTCAAAACGCTCGATCCTGTTTTTTGATGAACCGACCAGCGGCCTTGATTACAGGCATATGAAAGAGGTTGCAAATGTATTGCGGCAGGTCAGGGATGCCGGAATCACTGTGTATGTCATTACCCATGACCTGGAACTGATTTTAGATTGCTGTACGGACATCATTCATCTTGAGGATGGTTCGATTATCGACCAGTACGGAATGGATGAAGATGGCCTCAGAAAAATAAGAGAATACTTCATAAAGGGGGTATCTGAAAAATGAAGGAAGAAAAGAAAGCGTCGCCAATAAGTGTTTTATTGGGATGGGGCAAACCGTATCACGGAAAATTCATCGGCAGTGTCGTCCTTGCGGTTTTTGGTGTTGCTTGTCAGATGGTGCCTTATTTCTGTGTGGCGCATATCGTCACAATGATGTTGGACGGGGAGCAGGATTTTTCCCGTTATGTGACAGATTGCATGGTCGCACTTTGCGGCTACCTGGGGAAAGTGCTGTTTTCCAGTCTGTCAACGACCGTTTCCCATACAGCGGCCTATTACACGCTGCGGGATATCCGGGGGAGGCTGACAGGGAAACTGGCCCGCGTTCCGATGGGGACGATCCTGGATACTCCGTCCGGTCAGTATAAAACAACGATTGTTGACCGGGTGGAAGGGATGGAATCCACGTTTGCACATCTCATCCCGGAGATGACCGCAAACATCCTGGTTCCGGTGGTAATTGTCGTGTATCTTTTCATTATGGACTGGCGCATGGCGCTGTTGTCCCTTGTTACGCTGGTAGTCGGTCTTGCCGTAATGTCTGTCGGTATGATGAGTTACCCAAAGAAATGGGAGGGCGCGTTCAAAGCCGGGAAAGATATGGCGAACGCCATTGTGGAATATATCGGCGGGATTGAAGTTGTCAAGGCGTTCAGCCAGTCGGCCGGTTCCTACAAGAAATATTCGGACGCCGTGAATTACAATGCGAATTACTATGTGGAATGGATGCGGGAAAACCAGAAAACCATGAGTGCCTACAATGCGATCCTTCCCTCAGTGCTGATCTGTGTGCTGCCTTGTGGGTTTGCCTTCTGGCTGTCCGGCAGCCTGGAATTATCTGCGTTCCTCTCCATTGTGATTTTCTCCTTGGGGCTTGTGGGGCCGATCATGTCCGTCTTTACCTTTACGGATGACCTGGCTGTACTGGGAACCAATGTGGAGGAAATCAGCCAGCTATTGAACGCGGAAGAACTGGATCATAAAGATACGCCGGTAAATCTGGCAGATACCAGTATCGGACTCGACCATGTTTCCTTTTCCTATGATGGGGAAAACGAAGTGTTGCATGATGTGAGCCTTTCCATCCAGCCGGGAACCATGACCGCCCTTGTAGGACCGTCCGGTTCCGGCAAATCTACCGTGGCGAAGCTGATTGCTGGGTATTGGGATGTTACGTCCGGCAGTATTACCCTGGGCGGCCATGAACTGAAGGAGATACCGCTGTCTGAAATTGCCGCCCAGATTTCCTATGTATCGCAGGATAATTACCTGTTTAACCGCAGCATCCGGGAAAATATCCGCATGGGCAGGCTGGACGCCACAGATGCGGAGGTGGAGCAGGCAGCAAAACAAAGTGGCTGCGACACCTTTATCCGCAAGTTGGATCAAGGGTATGATACCGTTGTCGGCAGCGCCGGTTCCCATCTTTCCGGCGGTGAGCGGCAGAGGATCGCCATTGCCCGCGCCATGCTGAAGGACGCCCCTGTGGTCATTTTGGACGAGGCGACTGCATATATCGATCCAGAGAATGAGGCAGTTGTGCAGAAAGCAATCTCTGCCCTGACAGTGGGTAAAACGCTGATCGTGATTGCCCATCGCCTGTCTACCATTATCGGTGCGGACAATATTGTGGTGGTCAAGGATGGAACTATCCATGCCCAGGGAACGCATGATAAGTTACTGGAAACCTGTCCCCTTTACCGGGATATGTGGCAGGCGCATATCGGCGCAAAGGATCAGATGTAAGGGGGTGTTGTCAAATGTATGGAACATTGAAAAAAATTATTGCGTTTGCTGGCAGCAAAGAGGGACTGCTGAAAAAATCCCTGCTGTTTGCGTTCCTCTCCGGCCTGTTTGCGGCTTTACAGTTTGCCGCCCTCTTTATCGTGGTGGAGGCGCTGGTATCCGATAACCGGGACAGCCGGTTTATCTGGATTTCTTTGGGCATCATGGCTGTTTCCCTGGTTGGAAGGATCATCACGACCTATTTCTCCACGATGGAGCAAACGGAAACCGGCTACTGTATGGTGGCGGAAAAGCGTATCCACATCGGAGACCGGCTGCGTTACATCCCGATGGGATATTTTAACAAGAACAGTATCGGGAACATTACCGCTATCGTTACCACCACGTTAGGGGATGTGGAAAATTCGGCGGCGCGTGTGCTGGTATCTGTGTTGGGCGGATTTTTCAATTCGGTGGCGCTTGTCATCGTCCTGCTGGTTTTTGACTGGAGGATCGGTCTGATTGCCGCTATCGGAGTCCTGCTTTATCTTGCAGCGGCGGAGCTAGCGCTCCGTAAATCTGCGCGCTTAAGCGGAGTGCGGCAGCATACACAGGAAAGCCTTGTGGAATCCGTCCTAGAGTATATCCAGGGGATGGGGATTGTGAAAGCCTTCGGTATGGAGAAGGACAGCACACAGTTCATTGACAGCGCAATCAAGGCAAGCTGCCGGGACAATCTGAAACTGACAAAAGCCAGTGTCCCCTATGATGCCCTGAAACAGGTTGTTGTCCGGGTGTTCAGTGTTTTGCTGCTCCTGGCCTCCATTTACTTCTGGCTGAACGGTTCCCTGTCATTGGCCTATGGCGTGATTTTGGTGATCGCTTCCTTTATGGTGTTCAATGATCTGGAAAACGCCGGAAACATGGCCTCCCTGCTGCAAATGCTGGCGGCTTCTATGGATACGGCAAACTCTATTGACGATACGCCGGTCATGGATGAAAAGGGGGCGGATGTGGTTCCGGCATCCTCGGAAATCGTATTTGATAACGTGGACTTTTCCTATAAGGTGAATGGCTGCGGAGCAGACAGAGAAGGTGGTCTGGGCCACGCAGACCGCAAGATTCTGGATCACGTCAGCTTTACGATTCCGGCCGGAACGACCACGGCCATTGTCGGCCCGTCCGGTTCTGGCAAGACGACTATGTGCAACTTACTTGCCCGGTTTTGGGATGTAGACGCCGGGAGGATTACGGTTGGCGGCAAAGATGTGCGGGATTTCAAGCTGGACAGCCTGATGAAGAATATCAGCATGGTATTTCAGAACGTGTATCTGTTTGCCGATTCGATTGAGAACAACATCAAATTCGGCTGCCCGGATGCCACGCACGAACAGGTGGTAGAGGCGGCGAAAAAGGCTTGCTGCCATGAATTTATTTCCGCCCTGCCCGACGGGTATGATACGGTGATCGGGGAAGGCGGAGGAACCCTGTCCGGCGGTGAGAAGCAGCGTATTTCCATTGCCCGCGCCATACTGAAAGACGCCCCGATTATCATTCTGGATGAAGCCACAAGCAGCGTTGACCCGGAAAATGAAGAAGAATTGCAGCGGGCGATTGCGGAATTGACGCACGATAAGACTATTATTATGATCGCCCACCGTCTGAAAACTATCCGGGGTGCGGACCAGATATTGGTGCTGGATGATTCCCATATCGTTCAGCGCGGCACTCATGCAGAACTGATCCAGCAGAAGGGCCTGTATGCGGACTTCGTATCCGCAAGGCAGGAAGCTATCGGCTGGAAACTGGCACAGTAAAGGAGGCGGCAATGAAGATTTATGCGTTGGGCGCGGACTATTTAGAAGCAGTCCTTGTATTGCAAAAGAAAAAAGGCATGGTTCGTTCCGTTGATCTTGCCCGGCACATGGGATTCAGTAAACCGAGTATCAGCCATGCAGTAGGCGTGTTAAAGAATGGCGGTTTTCTGACCGTGGATGAAGATGGATATCTCCATCTGACCGAAGACGAGCGGGAGGTTGCTGAGAAAATTTATGAAAAATATATTGAGAGTCAGGGATAATAGATAACGATTTACAAGGCTCCTCCCACCGCCTAAAGGCAGTGGGAAGAGCTTATGACAAACGAAAGGATTTATTTATGAATGTTCCGAGAAGTGGAAGCAGTCATTATACATTTAAAAAGTCTGGATGTATGCCTATTACAATACCAAAACATGAGCTGATAAAGAAAGTATATGTAGAAATGGTAAGGGAAATAGTAGAAAGTGCAATTTCAAATGCCCTGGATGCAAAAAAAGCATGGCTTGAAGCTGCATTAGAAGGGGTAGAAATCCATGAACCGAGGGAATCAGTATGAATCAGTATTGCGTATATCTTCTTTCGAGGAATGATGCGGTATTCTCAAAATAGCAATTATAAGTAAGATAAGTAAGCAGCAAAGCATGTTATTGAGAGCGGAATGCACAGTAACATGGAAAGAGCCGATGAAAAAATAAGCAGTTGACAAAAAATAGTCATGTTGTTATAATTGCCTACATGAACAAAGGCGTTCTTTCTATAGAAAAGTAACTGTAGAAAGTGCGCCATTTTTTATATCATTATAAAAAGAATCTATAAAACTTCCAGACAGGACAAAACTGTATCGAAGAATCATTAAGAAAGCAAAAACAGCAGAAACTATGCTGACAAGGAGTGAATGAAAATGGGGAATTATACCAGAGAAGAAATATTACAGATGGCTGAGGAGGAAGACGTGGAATTTATCCGTCTCCAGTTCACAGATATGTTCGGAACGCTGAAAAACATCGCCATAACTGCCCGGGAACTTCCCCGTGCGCTGGATAACCGATGTATCGTAGATGGTTCCTTTATCGCAGGAATTGCAGGAGAATCTGAACCGGATATGTACTTAAGACCGGATCTTGACACTTTTGCAATTCTCCCATGGAGACCACAGCAGGGCAAAGTTGCCAGACTGTTATGCGATATCTATTGTCCGGACGGAACCCCTCATGAGAGAAGTCCGAGATATATCCTGAAGAAAACCGCCCGGGAGGCAAAGAAGGAGGGATACACCTGTCTGGTAGATCCGGAATGTGAATTTTTCCTTTTTCATACAGATGATAACGGAGTTCCGACTACTGTAACACATGAAAAGGCCGGATATCTGGATGTCAGTCCTGTGGATCTGGGTGAAAACGCAAGACGTGATATTGTATTAAATCTGGAAGACATGGGGATTGAGGTAGAATCTTCTCACCATGAAACTGCTCCTGCACAGCACGAAGTAGATTTCAAATATGGTGAAGTCCGTACGATTGCAGACCGGATCATGTCATTTAAGATGACGGTCCGTACCATTGCCAAACGCCATGGACTTCATGCGACATTTATGCCGAAACCAAGGGCAGAAGTAAACGGCTCCGGAATGCACATTCATTTCTCCTTATTTAAAGATGGAAGAAATGTATTCGTCAATCCGGGAAATCCACAGGAATTAAGCGAAGAAGCTTATTACTTCGTAGGAGGTCTTCTGGCTCACAGCAAAGAGATGGCACTGATCACCAATCCTATCGTAAATTCTTACAAACGTCTGGTTCCGGGCTATGAAGCACCGACGGAACTGACATGGACAAAGAACAACCAGAATTCACTGGTAAGAATTCCGGGATCCAGAGGTATGGAGACAAGGATCGAACTGAGAAGTCCGGATGCAGCAGCAAATCCGTATCTGGTATTTGCAGTATGTCTGGCAGCAGGACTGGATGGAATCAATAAGAAGATTTATCCGACTAAGTCCTCCAGCAGAGAGTTATCCGAAACAGACCAGAAAACAATGAAGATTGAAAATCTTCCGGGAAATTTAAACGAAGCAATTGATTACTTCGAACAGAGTGACTGGATCAAAGAAGTACTTGGAACAGAATTTTGTAAAGAATACGCAGCAGCCAAGAAAAAAGAATGGCTTCGCTATACAAGAGAAATTTCAGCCTGGGAAATCGAGGAATACTTATACAGAATTTAACCGAATCAAACAAGTCCCCTGTAGAAATTGTAAAAGGCAATAAGCAGTGGGTGGGGACTTGTTTGTATCAGGAGGAGCGAAGCTTTTTCTGATAAACTGCGAAGCAGTTATTCGGTTATGAGCAAGTAGCGAAGCGGATTGCGAACATCCGCTTGATCAAAATCAAACAAGTCCCCTGCGGAGGTTGCAAAAAGCAATAAGCAGTGGACGGAAACTCAGACTGTAACAGAAATAGGAGTGGCAGAGTTATGAGCAGCAGCATTGTGATTGCGTTACCGAAAATTGAAGACGCAAAGAAAATCCGCACAATACTTAACAGACATGGGCTCACAGTAGCCTCTGTCTGCAGCTCTGTCTCTAATGCGCTGGCCAGTATCTCAGAGCTTGACAGTGGTGTTCTGATATGTGGGTATAAGTTGACAGATGCCTATTATAAAGACGCTCTCGATAACTTGCCACAGTATTTTGAAATGCTGCTTCTGGCTTCTCAGCGTATTATAGATGAAGCACCGAATTCCGTCAGCACTGTACAGATGCCGATGAAAGCAAGCGCACTGATAGATACGGTCAATGACATGCTCTATCATCTGGAACGCCGGATCAAAAAAGAAAAGAAGAAACCAAAGCCCAGATCAGAAAAAGAACAGAATTATATCTCGAATGCCAAACGCCTTCTGATGGAAAAAAACCAGATGACAGAAGAGGAAGCATATCGACACATCCAGAAATGCAGCATGGATTCAGGAACCAACATGGTAGAAACTGCACAGATGTTACTCATGCTGATGTATGATGAAATCTGATTTTTCAAACACGTTCTAAATAAAATATCCGAAAATAATAAGGAAAATTTTGTAAAAAATGACGATATTATTTTGACAGAATATGTGGTAATATACAGAATATATTTTTGTTCATATCAAGTTAGAGGCAAAATACATTTTAACCCTAACATTATATTATATATAGAAAGAACACAAACAAACATAAAATAGATAATAACAGGAAGAATGATTACAAAGGCGTAATCAGAGAGTCCAGGGGATAAGTGTCTCCGGATTTTCTGATTACGCCTTTTTGATATTCCAGGGTTTTAAGCCAAAAAGTCGTTGTGCTTGCACGAAAAGCCTTTTGAACTTGAAACCAGTGAAGATATCACAAAGGTTTTCAGAAATGAAGAAATGGAGGATGAGGAAATGGAATTTATGGATGGAACATGGAAAAAAGAAATCAATACCTGGGAGGAACTCGTAGGTAATAATCTCCTGAACCAGGAAGCCGTAATCGAAGGCGCTGTTCACAGCATCCGTAATATGGGTGATGTGGCATTTATCATTCTTAGAAGAAGGGAAGGCTTATTCCAGACAGTCTATGAAAATGAAATGGCAAATGTTTCCATTCATGAATTGAAGGAAGCAATGACGATCAGGGTGAAAGGAATCCTGCATGAAGAGGAGAGAGCACCCCACGGAAGAGAGCTTCGTATTCGTCATATTGATATTTTATCAACACCGGCAGAGCCACTTCCAATGGCAATCGACAAATGGAAACTGAACACTTCCCTGGAAGCAAAATTAAACTACAGACCGATTTCCCTGAGAAATATTCAGGAGCGTTCCAAATTTAAAATTCAGGAGGCACTGACAAAAGCATTCCGTGATTATCTTTACGGACAGGGATTCACAGAAATCCATACTCCGAAGATCGGAGCCAGAGGAGCAGAGGGTGGAGCAAACCTTTTCAAGTTCAGCTACTTCCACAAACCTGCAGTACTTGCACAGAGCCCACAGTTCTACAAACAGATGATGGTTGGCGTATTTGACAGAGTATTTGAGACAGGTCCTGTATTCCGTGCTGAGAAACATAACACCAAACGTCACTTAAATGAATACACCAGTCTGGACTTCGAGATGGGATATATTGACAGCTTCGAAGAAATTATGGCAATGGAAACAGGATTCCTCCAGTATGCCATGAACCTTCTGAAAACAGAATATGCAAAAGAAGTACAGATTTTGAAGCTTGAGATCCCGGATGTATCCAAAATCCCGGCAGTCCGTTTCGATGTAGCCAAGGAACTGGTATCACAGAAATATAACCGTAAGATCAGAAATCCATTTGACCTGGAGCCGGAAGAAGAAGCACTGATCGGACAGTATTTCAAAGAAGAATATGGCTCAGATTTCGTATTTGTCACACATTATCCATCAAAGAAACGTCCATTTTATGCAATGGATGATCCGGAAGACGCAAGATTTACCTTAAGCTTTGACCTGTTATTCAAAGGCCTTGAGATCACAACAGGCGGACAGCGTATCCATGATTACAACATGCTGGTACAGAAAATTGAAGACAGAGGTATGACGCAGGAAGGCATGGAACAGTATCTGGATACCTTCAAACATGGTATGCCGCCTCACGGTGGACTGGGAATCGGTCTGGAACGTTTGACCATGCAGCTTATCGGTGAAGAGAATGTTCGTGAAACCTGTCTTTTCCCGCGAGATATGAACCGTCTGGAACCGTAAATAAGAAGTCGGAAATAAAAGCAATATAGAATGTTACAGGCAGTATATATAAGGAGAAAATCATGGCAAAAATCATAGATGATGAAACAATGGAAAATGTCTGCATCCTGGCCAAGCTTTCCCTCTCGGAAGAAGAAAAGGAAAAAGCAAAAGCTGAAATGCAGAAAATGCTTGATTATGTAGAGAAACTGGATGAACTGGATACATCGGAAGTAGAGCCTATGTCCCATATTTTCCAGGACGAAAACGTATTTCGTGAGGACGTTGTCACAAACGGAGACAACAAAGAAGCAATGCTGGCAAATGCACCGAAGGCAAAAGAAGGACAGTATCAGGTTCCGAAAACCATAGGATAGGAGACAGGACAATGGAGTTGGAAAAATTAACAGCCCTGCAGCTTGGGGAAAAAATAAAACAGCGTCAGGTCAGCGTCCTGGATGGAGTAAAAACTGTTTTTGAACAGATTGAGAAACAGGATTCAGAAGTACACGCTTATCTTGACACATATAAAGAAGAAGCATACAAACGTGCAGAAGAAGTACAAAAAGGCATCGAGGACGGTACTTATACCAGTCCTCTTGCAGGCGTACCGATCGCGATCAAAGATAATATCTGTATTAATGGAAAGAAAACTACCTGTGCATCAAAGATTCTTAAGAATTTTGTGCCTCAGTATAATGCAGAAGTCATTGATCGTCTGGAAAAAGCCGGACTGGTCATTATCGGAAAAACAAACATGGATGAATTTGCCATGGGAAGTACAACAGAAACCTCCGCTTACGGCATCACCAGAAACCCATGGAACTTAGAACATGTACCAGGCGGTTCTTCAGGTGGTTCCTGTGCTGCAGTGGCAGCAGGAGAAACCTATCTGGCACTTGGTTCAGATACAGGCGGATCTATCCGTCAGCCAAGTTCTTACTGTGGTGTAACCGGAATTAAACCAACCTATGGAACAGTATCCCGTTACGGTCTTGTAGCTTATGCATCTTCCCTGGATCAGATCGGTCCTGTAGGAAAAGATGTATCTGACTGTGCAGCTCTTCTGGAGATCATCGCAGGACATGATACAAAAGACAGCACATCCATGAAAAGAGAAGATCTTCAGTTCTCCAAAGAACTGACAGGAGATATCAAGGGGATGAAATTCGGAGTTCCTGAAGAATATCTGGCAGAGGGACTTGATCCGGAAGTAAAAGCATCTTTTATGGGTGTTCTTGATACGCTGAAAGAACTGGGAGCAGAAGTAGAATTCTTCTCTATCAAAACCATGGAATACATGATTCCGGCTTATTATATTATCGCCAGTGCAGAAGCAAGTTCCAACCTGGAACGTTTCGATGGAGTGAAGTACGGTTTCCGTGCAGCAGAATATGAAGGTCTTCACGACATGTACAAAAAGACCAGAACAGCAGGTTTCGGTGAGGAAGTAAAACGCCGTATCATGCTTGGTTCCTTCGTGTTAAGCTCCGGTTATTATGATGCATACTATCTGAAGGCACTCCGCACAAAAGCCCTGATCAAGAAAGAATTTGACCAGGCATTTGGCAAATATGATGTGCTCCTTGCACCTGCATCTCCATTTACAGCACCGAAGATCGGTGAAAGCTTAAAAGATCCCCTTGCCATGTATCTTGGAGATATCTACACAGTAGCAGTCAATCTCTGCGGTCTTCCGGGAATTACAGTTCCATGCGGAAAAGACAGCAAAGGTCTCCCAATCGGTATCCAGATGATCGGGGACTGCTTCATGGAAAAGAAAATCCTGCGTGCAGCACACGCCTATGAAACCAGCCGCGGCTCCTTTGCCGTGCCAGGAGAAGGAGGCACCAGATAATGAAACAGTACGAAACAGTCATAGGACTTGAAGTCCATGTAGAACTTGCAACAAAAACAAAAATTTTCTGCGGATGCTCCACTGAATTCGGAGGAGCACCCAATACACATACATGCCCGGTCTGCACAGGTATGCCGGGTTCCCTGCCTGTATTAAATAAGAAAGTAGTAGAGTTTGCCCTGAAAGCAGGTCTTGCAGCAAACTGCCAGATCCATCAGTACTGCAAATTTGACCGTAAGAACTATTTCTATCCGGACAACCCACAGAACTATCAGATCTCTCAGTTATATCTGCCAATCTGTCATGACGGATGGGTAGAGATTGAAACCTCTGCAGGCAAAAAGAAAATCCGCATCCATGAAATGCATATGGAAGAGGATGCAGGTAAACTGATTCATGATGAATGGGAAGACTGCTCTCTGGTAGACTATAACCGAAGCGGCGTCCCGTTGATCGAGATCGTATCCGAGCCGGATATGAGAAGCTCTGAGGAAGTAATCGCCTATCTTGAAAAACTCCGTTGTATGATGCAGTATCTGGGTGTATCAGACTGTAAGCTTCAGGAAGGTTCCATGCGTGCAGACGTTAACCTTTCTGTCCGTGAAGTGGGAGCAGAAGAATTCGGTACCAGAACAGAGATGAAGAACCTGAACTCTTTCAAAGCCATTGCCAGAGCAATCGAAGGCGAAAGAGAACGTCAGATCGAACTGATCGAAGAAGGCAAGGCAGTTACACAGGAGACACGCCGTTGGGATGACAACAAAGAATATTCTTACGCCATGCGTTCCAAGGAAGATGCCAAAGACTACAGATATTTCCCTGATCCAGATCTGCCTCCAATCCATATCTCTGATGCATGGATTGAAAAGATCAAAGCAGAACAGCCAGAGCTTCGAGAAGTGAAACAGGCCCGTTATCAGGAAGAGTACGGACTTCCGGCATACGATGCGGGAATCCTTACAGAATCCCGCCATCTTGCAGGTCTTTTTGAAGAAACAGCAGCAATCTACGGAAATGCAAAGAAGACAGCAAACTGGTTTATGGGTGAGGTACTCCGCCTGACAAAAGATAAAACTATGGATGCGGAACAGGTATCTTTCTCACCGAAGCATCTTGCAGATCTTCTGGTAATGGTAGAAAAATCCGAAGTCAGCCCTCAGAATGCCAAAAAAGTCTTTGAGAAAGTCTTTGAGGAAGACATTGATCCTGTAGCCTACATTGAGGAACATGGTCTGAAGATTGTAGAAGACACAGGACTTCTGGAAGAAACCATCAACAGGATCCTGGATGCTAACCCAGGACCACTTTCAGAACTTCTGGGAGGTAAAGATAAAGTCATGGGCTTCTTTGTAGGTCAGATCATGAAAGAGATGAAAGGCAAGGCAAATCCTGCAAGCGTCCGCGAGACACTAATGAAAGAAGTAGAGAAGCGCAAATAAAATAAATCACCCCGGACATTATGCCCGGGGTAAAAAATGTTACTGTTCACAGCAACACGCTTTGCGATGCAAAAAATATGAACCTCCTTGTACAAAGCACAAGGAGTATCGTTTGCTTCGCAAACTTAATTTATGCTAATCGCATAAATTCGCGCAGTATGTCTCGGGTTTTCTGTGACCTTCGCTCACAAAAAACACCTCGCGGGATATTACCAGTGAACAGTAACAGAAAATGTGCAGTTTCCGTATATCTGCACTGAACGTTTTGACGGATAAACTCATCCGCTTTACTACATGCTCATAATCGAATGACTGTTACTGCTTAGACTATAGAAGTCCCGCCTGATTCGGTTATGATCCATTTAAAAGTTATATTAATAGGAGGAAATCAAATGGGACGACTTACTGTGTTAAAACAAATCGCTGCTGATCTTGCTTCCCAGTTCGGACCTGACTGTGAAGTAGTAATCCATGATCTGAAAACTTCGGAGCCGGAACATTCCATCGTCTACATCGTAAATGGTCATGTTACAAACAGAGATATCGGAGACGGACCATCCAATGCTGTTTTTGATGCGATCCGCAATCAGGAAAAAGGAGCTACCCCCGAAGACCATACCGGTTATCTGATGAAAACAGCAGACGGCAAGATCCTGAAGTGCAGCACTTCCTACATTCATGATGACGATGGTACCCTTCATTATGTTTTCGGAATCAATTATGACATTACCAAGCTTACTATGATCGAATCTGCCCTTCATTCTCTTGTCACTCCGGAAAATAAGGAAGAGAAGCCCAAAGAGATCACTCATAATGTCAATGATCTTCTTGATCATCTGATCGAAGAATCTGTAGCTCTGGTAGGCAAACCTGTTCCTTTAATGAATAAGGAGGATAAGGTTACTGCTATTCAGTTCTTAAATGATGCAGGTGCTTTCCTTATTACCAAATCCGGAGATAAGGTTGCAAATTATTTCGGAATCTCCAAATATACATTGTACAGTTATATTGATGTAAATAAGTAAAAACAGGAAAGAATGATATAAAAACAGACCTGCATGGTACTTCTCCATCAGGTCTGTTTTTCTTCTGTTTTTCTTTTTTCATCCAGCGCCGGTATATCGTTAAATATGCTCTCTCTTTCATCTCCTTCCTCGTATGTTTTTTCGATATTCCTTTATAGACTGATTATAACACAGAACAACAGCATTTTTTCTCTTTCACGCGAACAGTAATTATATGGCATGAATGGTATGGAAAAAGGTTGTCTTTAAATTTGAAATCTTTTATACTTGATATATATACAACATTTTGATGATAAATTTTATTAATCCTTATCAGACGGAGGTGCTGTTATGTCTGAACAGATTTTATCTGCTGTTCATGGTGTCACTACCATGCTCTTTGGAATTTACTGTTCTGCATTTTTTCTTGGGATCAAACCGATCAGAAAAAATATCCTGACTATGTTTCTGTTATTTTCAGGGCAGGGACTGTTATATGTAATTGATCTGGCATTATTTGGGGAAACTCTTGCAAATATGTCCTATCCTCTGATCGTACATTTTCCATTGGTTTTATTCCTCTCCGTTCATTATAAGTATCCTCTGATTTCTTCCGCTGTTTCTGTCTTTTCTGCCTATCTGTGTTGCCAGATAAGCAACTGGACCGGATTATTCGCTTTGGCAATAACAGGATTACAGTGGTGTTATTATTCTGTGCGGATCTTAACAACAACCTTAACTTTTGTCCTTCTTTATCGATATGTATTTCGATCTACAAAAACAATTTTTACAAAGAATGCACGTGAGCTTTCCATCATCGGTTTCCTGCCATTTGTATATTACGTTTTTGATTATGCTTTCACCAAATTTTCAACTTTACTTTATTCCGGAAATAAAGCAGTTGTTGAATTCATGGGATTTGCATTCTGCATTGCCTACCTGGTATTTCTCATCATCTACTTTCAGGAATATGAGAATAAACAGGAGATAACGCAGTACAGCAATCTTCGTGAAATGCAGCTTCAATCCATGCAAAACGAAATTGAACAGGTAAAGATCAGCAGCCAGAAACTGGCGATCCTGCGGCATGATATGCGCCACCATCTGAGTATTATTCTGACTCAGCTGCAAAATGGACATCCGGACAAAGCACAGGAATACATCCATGAAATTAATTCTGCATATGACGATACAATCATCGCTGCCTATTCCGGAAATGAGATGCTGAACTCTGTGCTTTCCATTTATCATTCCCGTTTCACAGACAGAGGATTGTCTCTTATATGCAATGTTTCTACAGGAAAAGAACTTCCATGTTCCGATCTGTCCTTCTGTACAATCCTGTCCAATGCGCTGGAAAACTCCATGCATGCACTGGAGCAGCTGGAATCACCTTCAAAATGGGCCCGGCTTACTCTTTCGCAGAAAAAGAATCACATTCTTTTCCAACTGGAAAATCCCGTAGAAAAGATTCCGACATTTGTAGATGGAGTTCCGGTTTCTACCAGAAACGGGCATGGAATCGGTGTCAGGAGTATTATTTATTATGTGGAACAATTACATGGACAGTGTCATTTTTCTATCGTGGACCATTGCTTTGTCCTGCGAATCATCATCTGACACAGGATCTCCACTGCCGGATACAATACATACATTTATTCACAGAAAGGTTTTGATAAAAATTATGAATATTGCAATTTGTGATGATGAAATACTCTTTACCCGGGAATTAAGTTCGCTCCTGACGCACTGGGCAGAAAAAAATAATCTTTCACTCACCCTGTATCCATATTCCAACGGCGATGATCTGTTAACAGCTCTCCGGACAATTCCGGTAGATCTGATCTTTCTTGACATCATCATGCCATTATTAAATGGCATAGATACAGCAAGAGAAATACGCAGCATGGGACTGACTGTTCCTGTGATTTTTCTGACTTCTTCCAGAGAATTTGCCCTTGATTCCTATGATGTAAAAGCTTTTCATTATCTTTTAAAACCAGTAAATACTCTGAAACTTTTTTCTGTTATGGATGATTTTTTTAAAACCTATCATGTTCCGGCGGAAACTTTCATCGCACATACTACAGACGGATTCTGCTCAATTACGCTCAATGATGTAGATTATCTGGAAGCTCAGAATAAACAGGTTCTGGTCTGCCTTTCAAATGGAACTACTTTAAAAATCCGCGAATTATTTGTAAAGTGTGAAGGGGTCTTTACTCCGGAAAAAGGATTCTTTAAATGTCACCGAAGCTATATTGTAAACCTGTCCCACATAAAACAGTTCACAAGAACTATGGTCACTACCGGCATTTCCTCTGTCCCTATTTCCAGAAATAACTATTCTGCATTCAAAGATGCCTATTTTTCATATATGTTTGATTCCAACTCCGGTTAATCCGATAATTACAGCATTTGCGGGTTACCGTTCCATTTCATGTGCCTGTTTGTAGATTTCACAGGCAGCATGATTCACACATCTGTCATGTGCACAATCCATAAACGTGAGGGTTCTTTTATCTCCTGCAATCGTATATTCGCAGCAGACAGTCTGCCCTCCATTACATGTTCTGCAAAATCCCGAAATAAATTCTTCCTCTATCTCCATTTTATCTCTCCTCAATTTTCCTTATGTCTCATTATCGTTCCGGAAACAAAAATAAAAATACAGGCAGCAATATATTCGTTACTGTTCACAAATATTTTTATTTATTCGTCCGTTTTTTATTGCATTTTACAACAAACAGATTTATAATCAGTATAACATAGAAATGTGCGGAAACACTATAACAAACATAAAATACTCGTAACTGTTCAGTACCTTCACAGTTACGAGTCAAAATCCATTAAAAATCGCCTTCGGCGATGGGATTTTGACTTGTATGTCTCGGGATTTTGGTATGTTCATGCCAAAACACTTCGCGGGATAGTAGACTGCTGAATAGTTACAAATAATCAAAAAAGAGGGAAAATGTCATGAACAAAGAACTTTATGATGAGGCAATACGCTCCAATATCCTGTCACGCAAACTAATCGAACAGTTGATGGAAAGTATGAATTACAGTAGTATCTCTTTTATCAACTGGACTGTAGAGGTACTAAAGATTATTAAAACACGTCTGGAACGCGGAGATAAAATCACAGACGAAGTATCCGGAATTACTTATGATATAAAATCTTTCCGAAATTTTGTAAGCACCAATTTTTCTTCCTATATTACAAGTCAGGTCTTTGATGCTCCTGATAAGGCAGAGAAAGTATATTTTTCTCTGGAAGCCACCGAAGACGGACATGCCTACAATATGGTTATGGCAAATTCATCAAAGAACAAAACATATAAGTGGATTTCCAGTCTCAGCGAACGCTTTTCATTAGTGGAGATGATCGCTACCGGAATTGTATATCTTAAAGATAACAGGACAGATACATATCAGCCATTTATTTCCGGAAATGGTAAGTACTGCAGATATGACGTAGAAAAAGGACAGATTGTCGAATTATAAACCGCTGAGATTGATTTGTATCTTATTATATTATGCATAATCTTAAGAATTGCATAATACAGAACAAACAACAATCATTGAGTCAGTACATATTAAAAAATCCCCTGCCATTCAGCAGGGGATTTTAATTTAATCATATTCAGATTAGTTGTTGATAAGTTTGTCTTCGCCATTCCAGCTGTAAAGTTTACGGATTTCTTCGCCAACTTTCT
>OGIO01001371.1_pt1 | contig 20517 bp, 16 predicted proteins | sample 1571841 | NCBI WGS metagenome assembly OGIO01 (sample SAMEA2582111, study PRJEB24529) | metagenome | biome: Human gut stool | place: China | collected 2011
CAGCTTACCGAGCTTGTTCATGGAACAGAAGAAGCGAAGAAGGCAGAGGCTGGTGCCAAGGCACTTTTTGCAGGCGGAGCTGATACAGAGCATATGCCGACCACTGAGCTTGCAGCAGAGGATTTTGACGAAGAAGGCAATATCGACCTGATCAGCCTTCTTGTAAAATCCGCTCTTGTAACAACCCGTTCCGAGGGAAGAAGAGCCATCGAGCAGGGCGGCGTTTCCGTTGACGGTGAGAAAGTGACGGACATCAGACATGTACTTTCCAAAGACGCTCTCACAGGTGACGGTATTGTCCTTAAGAGAGGAAAGAAGAAATTTAATAAAGTATTTGTAAAATAAGATCATAAAAGGGGACCAGATATGCTCTAAATCTGATCGTTGATGCGAAAACAGATTTTTGTACTGGTCCCCGACTTATGCAAAAAATATTTTGACCGTGATAAAGATATATGCTATCATATAAACCATGCAAGCATTCCAATAAGAGGAATGCACGTTATTGTTTACAGTAACGAAAGTACTTCTTTATTGCGTAGGAGGAGAATTGAAATGAAGAAATACGGAGTAAACGAACTTCGAAAAATGTTTCTGGATTTCATGGAGAGCAAGGGACATCTTGTTCTGAAAAGCTTTCCATTGGTTCCACAGGGCGATAAAAGTGTCCTGCTGATCAATGCAGGAATGACACCACTGAAACCATATTTCACAGGAGCAGAGAAACCACCCCGTACAAGGGTCAGCACATGCCAGAAATGTATCCGTACAGGTGATATTGAGAATGTAGGTAAGACTGCACGTCACGGTACATTCTTTGAAATGCTTGGTAACTTCTCATTCGGTGATTACTTCAAAAAAGAAGCAATCCACTGGTCATGGGAATTCCTGACAGAAGTAGTAGGACTGGACGCAAACCGTCTTTATCCGTCTGTATATCTGGAAGATGATGAAGCATTCGATATCTGGAATAAAGAGATCGGAATCCCGGCTGAGAGAATCTTCCGTTTCGGAAAAGAAGACAACTTCTGGGAGCACGGCGCTGGCCCATGTGGTCCATGTTCAGAAATCTACTATGATCGTGGAGAGAAATACGGCTGCGGTAAACCTGGCTGTACAGTAGGCTGTGACTGCGACCGTTACATGGAAGTATGGAACAACGTATTTACCCAGTTTGAGAATGATGGTAACGGAAACTACACAACACTGAAACAGAAGAATATTGATACAGGTATGGGTCTGGAACGTCTGGCAGTTGTTGTGCAGGACGTAGATTCCATTTTCGATGTAGATACCATCTGTGCACTGCGTAACCTGGTATGTAAGATCTCCGGAAAAGAATACGAGAAGAATTATAATGATGACGTATCCATCCGTCTGATCACAGACCATATCCGTTCTGCAACATTTATGATCTCCGACGGTATCATGCCTACAAACGAAGGCCGCGGTTATGTACTCCGCCGTCTGATCCGTCGTGCAGCACGTCACGGACGTCTTCTTGGAATCGAAGGCCCCTTCCTTGCAAAATTAAGTGAAGAAGTGATCAATGGTTCCAAAGCAGGATATCCGGAGCTGGAAGAGAAGAAAGAATTTATCTTTAAAGTTCTCACAAACGAAGAAAACCAGTTCAACAAGACCATTGACCAGGGTCTTCGTATCCTTGGAGAGATGGAAGATGAGATGAAAGCAGCAGGAGAGAAAACACTTTCCGGCGAAAATGCATTCAAATTATATGATACTTACGGATTCCCGATGGATCTTACAAAAGAGATCCTTGAGGAAAAAGGATATGATATTGACGAGGCAGGCTTCCAGAAATGTATGGAAGAGCAGAGAAACAAAGCACGTTCTGCACGTGAAGTGACAAACTATATGGGTGCTGACGCAACTGTATATGATGATATTGATGTAAATGTTACAACAGAATTCGTAGGATACGATCATCTTACCTTTGATTCCAAAGTAACAGTCCTTACAACAGAGACAGAGATCGTAAACTCCCTGATGGAAGGACAGAAAGGAACTGTCTTTACAGAGCAGACTCCATTCTACGCAACTATGGGTGGACAGGTCGGAGATACAGGTGTGATCGAAACTGCAAACGGTAAGTTCGTAGTAGAAGACACAATCAAGCTTCGCGGCGGCAAATTTGGCCATGTAGGTCATATGGAATCCGGTATGATCTCCACAGGCGAAACTGTTTCCCTGAAAGTGGATGAAGCTGCAAGAAGAGATACTGAGAAGAACCACAGTGCAACACATCTTCTTCAGAAAGCATTAAAGACAGTACTTGGAAGCCATGTAGAACAGAAAGGTTCTCTGGTAACACCGGACAGACTTCGTTTCGACTTTGCTCATTTCCAGGCTATGACAGCTGATGAGATCGCACAGGTAGAAGCACTTGTAAATAAAGAAATCCAGGCTGGTCTTGAAGTCCGTACAGATGTTATGGATGTGGAAGAGGCTAAGAAATCCGGAGCAATGGCTCTGTTCGGAGAAAAATATGACCAGAAGGTACGTGTGGTATCCATGGGCGACTTCTCCAAGGAACTCTGCGGTGGTACTCATGTGGCAAACACAAGCTCCATCATGCTGTTCAAGATCGTTTCCGAATCCGGTATCGCAGCAGGTGTTCGCCGTATCGAAGCTCTGACAGGCAACGGAGTTCTGGAATACTATAAGAAACAGGAAGAACTGCTTCATGAAGCTGCAAAAGCCCTGAAAGCAAATCCTGCAGAGATCGTAGAGAAGATCGGACATCTTCAGGGAGAAGTAAAGGCACTCTCCAGTGAGAACGAATCCTTAAAGAGCAAACTGGCTCAGGGAGCTCTGGGAGATGTTATGGATAAAGTAGTAGAAGTCAAAGGTGTGAAACTTCTTGCTGCAAAAGTAGACGGAGTGGATATGAACGGACTTCGTGACCTTGGCGACCAGCTGAAAGGCAAACTTGGTGAAGGTGTTGTCCTTCTGGCAGCAGTAAACGGTGAGAAAGTAAACCTTCTTGCAATGGCTACTGATGCAGCACAGAAAGCAGGCGCTCACGCAGGTAACCTGATCAAAGCAGTGGCAGCTATCGTAGGCGGTGGCGGCGGCGGACGTCCGAACATGGCTCAGGCCGGCGGAAAGAACCCTGCCAAAGCTCAGGAAGCCGTAGATGCAGCAGCAGGAATCCTTGAAGGTCAGATAAAGTAAAAAAATCTGCAAAATTTAACCAAAAAGATGTTGACGAACCCACAGGCAATGATATATAATATCACTTGTGCAAGAAAAAATACCCAGACAGTTGTATTTTAGCACAATCTACAACTGGAGGGAGGTTAGGTGTGAGTCTATGTCAAACGTAATCGTAAAAGAGAACGAGACTTTAGATAGCGCTCTTCGCAGATTCAAGAGAAGCTGTGCAAAAGCAGGAATCCAGCAGGAAATCCGCAAAAGAGAGCATTACGAGAAACCAAGCGTTCGTCGTAAAAAGAAATCTGAAGCCGCAAGAAAACGTAAATATAATTAATTGTGCGCAAAAATCCCTGGCAGTTCTGTCAGGGATTTTTATCATAATTTGGACAATAATCAGGGGAAGGAAGTAATCTTGAAGGCAGAAAATAACAAAATACTTAAAGAAAAGAAAAACTGGATCCTTTTACTGTTTAAAAAACTGGCAAAGCTGATTTTCAACAGAATCTTTTATGTTGCGGTTGCAATGCTTGTCCAGCTCGGATGGATCTTAATGATGGTACTGCGTCTGGCCGCTTATTCCAGATATATTGATATCGGATTGAGGCTGATAGGTATTGTGCTGGTATTATGGATCCTGAATAAGGAAATAAACCCTTCCTACAAACTGGCCTGGACAATGCTGATCCTGATCCTGCCAATCCTTGGAGTGGTATTATATTTTGTATTTGGGCGTTCCAGGATCGCTGCGATCATGCAGCAGCATTTTGAACAGAGGATTGAGGAGAGCAGGGAGTATCTGCGGGATCGGCCACAGACGAGGCAGAAGCTGGAGGCTCTGGATCCCTCGGCTTCAAATCAGTCCAGATATATTTCGGATGTTTCCAGATTTCCGGTCCATGAGAACACAACTGCAGAGTATTTTCAGGTAGGAGACGATATGTTTCCGGTGCTTGTGAGGGAACTGAAACAGGCGAAGAAATACATTTTTATTGAATATTTCATTATCAATGATGGGGTGATGTGGCAGACAATCCTGAATATTCTGGAAAAGAAAGCTGAGGAGGGCGTGGATGTACGCCTGATCTATGATGGATTTGGCTGTCTCACAACACTTCCCCATAAATATTATGAAGAGCTTCAGAAAAAAGGAATCAAATGTCAGGTATTTAATCCTTTCCGTCCCATTTTGAATATTATCCAGAATAACCGGGATCACAGGAAGCTCTGTATCATTGACGGATGGGTTGGATTTACGGGAGGCATCAATCTTGCAGATGAATATATCAACCAGAAAGCGCGTTTCGGACACTGGAAGGACACTGCAGTTATGCTCAAAGGGGAAGCTGTCTGGAATATGACGGTAATGTTTCTCCATATGTGGGCGGTGATCGGCAGATCTGAAGAAAGTATCGATTATGAAGCCTATTTTCCCCACAGATATCATGAGGGAGAATTTGAGAGTGACGGATTTGTCCAGCCGTTCTGTGATACACCTCTGGATGAGGAGGTTGTCGGTGAAGATGTATATCTGAACATTATCAACAAGGCAAAAAAATATGTATATATCTGTACTCCCTATCTGATCATAGATAATGAGATGATGACTGCCCTCTGTCTGGCAGCCAAAAGCGGGGTGGACGTGCGTATTATGACGCCGGGAATCCCTGACAAGAAGCTGGTATTTATCCTTACCCAATCCTATTACAGACAGCTTCTGGAAGCCGGTGTAAAGATTTATGAATATCAGCCCGGTTTCCTTCACGCAAAATCCTTTGTGAGTGATGATGAGATTGGAGTTGTGGGAACCATCAACCTGGACTATCGAAGTCTTTATCTTCATTTTGAGGATGGTGTATGGATCTACAGAAACAGAGTAATACAGGATATCAAAGATGATTTTATCCAGACTATGGAATATTGCAGGCAGATAGAACCGGAATTCTGCCTGAACAGAAATATAGGACTGCGTATCATGCAGAATATTTTCCGCGCGTTTGCGCCGCTGATGTAAAATGAGCACTGAAAATCGTATTTTTATGGTTTTCAGTGCTTTTTATCTGATCATGATCAGGTATCGGATCGGATTAAGATGCATTATTTTATTGGATTGCTATATAATGAATAAAGAAAGTAGTCTTAGAGCGTGCGCCGGCAGCCTGCCGGTACATTGATCGGAGAGAGAATATGCGAAAAAAATGGATCTCCATAATATGCGCTGTGATCATCATGGTCTGCACTATCATTACCCCTGCTTATGCCGCCGGAATTTTTTTGCCTGAGGAAAGCAATACCAAACAGGCAGAATCCACAGATCTTATTGAAGCACCATCAGGAATCTTAATGGAAGCGCAGACAGGAACAGTCGTTTATCAGAAGGATGCGGATACCAGACGAAGCCCTGCCAGTATCACGAAGATCATGACGCTGATCCTGATCTTTGATGCTCTGGATAAAGGCAGCCTGAAAATGGACGACACAGTCACAACCAGTGCCCATGCAAAGTCAATGGGCGGTTCTCAGGTGTTTCTGGAGGAGGGGGAAATCCAGACAGTGGAAACCCTGATCAAATGCATTGTGATCGCATCAGGAAACGATGCCAGCGTAGCAATGGCAGAGCATATCTGTGGCAGTGAACAGGAATTTGTCCGCCACATGAATGAACGGGCAGAAGGACTTGGGATGAAAAATACTCATTTTGAAGACTGCTGTGGTCTGACAGAATCTCCCGGTCATTATACAACAGCCAGGGACATTGCCATCATGAGCCGGGAACTGATCACAAAATATCCGAAGATCCTGGAATATTCTTCCATATGGATGGAAAATATCACCCATGTGACCAGGCAGGGGACAAAGGAATTCGGACTTACCAATACCAACAAACTGATCCGCAGCTATGAGGGCTGTGTCGGCCTGAAGACAGGAAGCACCAGCATTGCAAAATACTGCCTCAGCGCAGTCGCCAAAAGAAATGACATTACTCTGATCGCAGTAGTGATGGCAGCCCCGGACTATAAAGTGCGATTTAAAGATGCAGCCTCCATGTTAAATTATGGATTTTCAAAATGCAGCCTGTACATAGATAAGAAAATGGAAGCTCTGCCGGAGGTCCCGGTCAGAAATGGAAAGAAAAAGACGGTTTCCCTGATTTATGAGGAACAGTTCCACTATCTGGACACCACAGGACAGAATATCGGGAATGTAAAAAGAAAGCTGAGGATCCACAGGGAAGTAATGGCCCCGGTGAAAAAGAACACCCAGGCAGGGGAGATGATCTATTCTGTCGATGGGAAGGAACTGGGAAGAGTGCGGATCCTTTATGGAGAAAATGCAGGGAAAGCCACATATCTGGACTGCCTGAAAAAAGTTGTGACAAGACTGTAGATAAAAAATATTGGACAGTTTTATAATTTTGTCATTGTTCACACACCACTATCCCGCGAGGTGTTTTGGCATGAATATGCCAAAATCCCGAGACATACAAGCCAAAATTCCATTGCCGCAGGCAATCTGGAATGAATTTTGGCTAAGTTACTGAGAACAGAGTGAACAGTAACTTAATTTTTTGACAAAGGACAGCAATCCGATGTATAATAAAATCCAAATGGGTATTGAGGGAAATAAAAAACAAAAGGAAGGTACTATATAATGAAAGAAATCCGTACAGAAGATGCCGTAGGGCACATTTTATGCCATGACATCACACAGATTATCAAAGATGTAAAAAAAGGGGTGCTTTTTAAGAAAGGTCATATTGTCAGAGAAGAGGATATTCCTCTGTTACTCTCTGTAGGAAAAGAACATTTATATGTGTGGGAGAAGAAAGAAGGAATCCTTCATGAGAATGAAGGCGCAGAGATCCTTTATAAGATCTGTGCCGGAGATTCGGACACCATGCATGGTTCTGATATAAAAGAGGGAAAAATCGAGCTGATCGCAGACATTGACGGAGTGCTTAAGATCCGCAGAGAAGCTCTGCTGGCTGTCAACTCACTTGGAGAGATGATGATTGCATCCCGCCATGGAGATTTTCCTGTAAAGAAGGGCGACAAACTTGCAGGAACCAGAATTATCCCTCTGGTGATCGAGAAAGAGAAAATGGATCGTGCAGCAGAGGTGGCAGGTACAGAGCCGATCTTTTCCATCCTGCCATATAAGAAGAAAAAGGTTGGTATCGTAACAACAGGAAGTGAAGTGCAGAAAGGTCTGATCACTGACACCTTCACTCCTGTACTGAGAGGTAAATTTGCAAAATTTCCATCAGAGGTCATCGGTCAGACAAAACCGGGTGATGATATGGAACAGATAACAGCCGATATCCTGAAATTTATCGAAGAGGGAGCCGATATGGTAGTCTGCAGCGGTGGAATGAGCGTAGATCCGGATGACAGAACTCCGGGTGCGATCAAAGCAACAGGAACCCGCATCGTATCCTACGGTGCACCCGTACTTCCGGGAGCTATGATGCTGGTTTCCTATTATGAGAAAGACGGCAGGCAGATACCGATCCTTGGGCTTCCGGGATGTGTTATGTATGCAAAGAATACCATCTTTGATCTGCTTCTGCCGAGACTGATGGCAGATGATGAGATCACATTATCAGAGATTAACCAACTTGGAGAGGGTGGACTCTGCCTGAACTGTGATGTCTGTACATTCCCGAACTGCGGATTCGGAAAATAATATCCCGCAGAATGCGTTGTCAGACACAAAGTGAACATAAAGGGAAAAGAAAACTTGCATGAAAAGATTTAAAACCGTACATTATACAATCCATTCTAACAAAATAAAGGATGCGAGAGGCATCAGATTTGCTGTGATCGCAGATCTTCATGGCATGGAATTTGGCCCTGATAACAGAAAGCTTCTGGAGACGATCCACCGGTACAGACCGGATGGGATTCTCATTGCCGGTGATATGATCGTGAGAAATGATTCTGCTTCTTTAAAGACTGCATCATCTCTTCTGAGGAGCCTTGCTCAGCAGTATCCGGTTTATTATGCATTGGGAAACCATGAATATAAGCTGTACAGGACAGATCCTCAGGAGAACTGTATGGCAGCCCTATATCAGGAATATGAAAAGGAGCTGAAGACAGCCGGGATCCATATCCTGCATAATGAATCCTGCAGCCTGCAGGTGGGAAAAACCAGCCTTACTGTCTATGGTCTGGAAGTACCTCTGATCTATTATAAAAAGCCATTTTCTCCACAGCTTAAAAGAGAGGAAGTCGGGGAACTGATCGGAGAACCATCTTCCGATTCCCTGAATATTCTTCTGGCCCACAGTCCCAAATATGGAGAAACCTATTTTGACTGGGGGGCAGATTTGATCCTGAGCGGGCATTATCATGGAGGGATTGTAAGAATTGGCAGGCACAATGGGCTGCTTTCCCCACAGCTTCATCCATTTCCGAAGTTCTGCTGCGGAGATTTCCGCAGGAAGAAACAGCATATGCTGGTAAGCGCAGGAGCAGGGGAACACACCATACCTGTAAGGATCCATAATCCCAGGGAATTGCTGATGGTGGATCTGAAACCGAATGCCTGAGAATATTGTTACTGTCTGCTGACTGTATGGCAGCGAAATATTTACTTGAAAAGGAAAAGACTGTGCTATGGGAATTCCGGTAAAGCTGGAAGTATTTGAAGGTCCTCTGGATCTCTTACTGCACCTTATCGAAAAAAATAAAATAGATATCTATGATATCCCCATCGTGGAGATCACAGATCAGTATATGGAATACATCCATGCCATGGAGCGGGAAGACCTTGGTGTTATGAGCGAGTTTATGGTTATGGCAGCCACATTGCTGGATATCAAGTGTAAAATGCTTCTCCCGAAAGAAGTCAATGAGGAGGGAGAAGAGGAAGATCCCAGAGCGGAACTGGTGGAGAAACTTCTGGAATATAAGATGTATAAGTTTATGTCCTATGAGTTAAAGGACAAGATGGACGATGCGGCAAATGTATTCTTTAAAGAGCCCACTCTTCCGGATGAGGTACTGCAGTACAGAGAGCCTGTAGATCCAAAGGAACTTCTGGCAGGTCTCACACTGGAGAAGCTGAATGCAATCTACAAGTCCATCATCCGCAGGCAGGAAGACAAGGTCGATCCTATCCGAAGCAAATTCGGAACCATCGAGAAGGAAGAGGTCAGTCTGTCTGATAAGATGATAGAGATCAAAGATTTTGCTCGTACCCATCGGAAATTCAGCTTCCGCAATCTCCTGGAGAGTCAGTGCTCGAAAGTACAGGTGATCGTCACCTTTCTATCCATACTGGAACTGATGAAAATGGGACATATCCACGTGGAGCAGGACGGGCTGTTTGACGATATCTCTGTTGAAGTACAGACAGACCCGGATACATGGAAGAATCTTACAGAATTTGCGGAAGATGAACCGCAGAATACAGAGATCAATATGTAATAAAAGGAATGAGGAAGACTGAGTGAAGATTAAGGAGACAGAAGCTGCGATAGAAGCAATACTTTTTGCAATGGGCGGTTCTGTAGAACTGCCCCGGATCGCCAGAGCCATCGGCGTGGACGAGAAGACAACAGGAAGGATCATCCGCAATATGATGGACCGTTATCAGGAAGAGAACAGAGGCATCCAGATCATAGAACTGGAGAATTCTTTCCAGATGTGTACAAAGAAAGAATATTATCAGTATCTGATCAATATTGCCCTGCATCCTCAGAAACCGGCACTGTCAGATGTTATGCTGGAAACCTTATCCATCATTGCATACAAACAGCCGGTTACAAAGGCGGAAATCGAGAAGATCCGAGGGGTAAAATGTGACCACGCCATCAACAAGCTGGTAGAATACAGTCTGGTCAGGGAGCTGGGGCGTCTGGATGCCCCCGGACGTCCGATCCTGCTCGGGACCACGGAAGAGTTTCTGCGCTGCTTCGGCGTACAGGATCTGGAATCCCTGCCTGTCCCTGATCCTGTCCAGATCGAGGACTTTAAGGCAGAGGCAGAGGAAGAAATCCAGCTGAAACTGGATGTGTAAGATAAAGGAGAAAAAATAATGCCAACCACATATGCACATGATTTATTTGGAAAAGAAGTGTATAAGAGACTGCCTTCAGATATGAAAGCCCTGATCCGCAGACATGGGGACTTGTACAGGATCGGTTTACATGGGCCGGATATCCTGTTCTACTATATGGTTTCAAAGAATCCTGTCACCCAGTTCGGGATTGAGATGCATCATGAGAAGGCAAGAGCCTTTTTTGAAGAAGGGATGCGGCAGGTCAGAAGAAATGATGATGAGGCACTTTTTGCATATCTTCTTGGATTTGGCTGTCATTATATTCTGGACTCCGCATGCCATCCCTATGTAAATAAGATGGCTGCAGAAGGCGTCATTCCTCACATTGTTCTGGAGAAGGAATTTGACCGTGTGCTTATGGAAGAGACAGGTAAAGATCCCGACCATTATTATCCGGCCTGCGGGATCATGCCGAAGATGGAATATGCCAGAGTGATCCACAGGGCCATTCCTCTGGTGAAAACCATGAACATTTATATTTCTGTCAGGATGATGAAAATTCTTACCAATTTCATGGTGTGTGATGATCATGGAAGAAAACGCAGGATTCTGGGGAAACTTCTGAGACTGGGAGGAGAGTCCATCGGCTCTGTCATTGAACATTTCATGACTGCCGAAGCAGTAGAGCAGGCAAAAGCTCCCATGCCTGAACTTGAGAGGCTTTACAGAGAGGCGGTTCCTGAAGCTGTGGAATATCTGGGAGAACTTTATACCTTAAGAGAGGGAGCTTATCATCTGAGCAAAAGATGGGACCGGACTTATAACGGGTAATGGGCATATCCCGATATTTTTCGGAACTGTGACAGTCATATTCCGGACATGCAGGCATAAATTATCTTATAGGGTGAAGCAAAATCCTGCAGATATCCTGTAAACAACAAATCTGTGAATAACCGTAAATTATGAACAGTGATATTCATGGATTGCCAGCATGTGAGGTGGAGTATGAGAATGAAACATATTGCCGCTGTCATTGTTGTGACGGCGGTATTATTGTTTACGCAGACATACACCTCCGCCCGGGGAGCGGAGTGCAAAATACCTCAGACAGTAGATATGAAACCTGTTGCAGAAGAACCGGCAGAACTGTACGCATTATCAGCAGTCCTCATGGACGGAGAGTCCGGCAGGGTACTCTATGAAAAGGACGGGGAGCGTCCTCTGGCAAATGCCAGCACAACCAAGGTGCTTACCTGTATTGTGGCACTGGAGAACTCTCCGGGGGATGATTATGTTCTGATTTCTCAGAATGCGGCATCCCAGCCGGAAGTAAAGCTGGGACTTCAGAAGGGAGAACAGTATTATCTGGAGGATCTTCTGTACTCCCTTATGCTGAAAAGCCACAATGATACAGCGGTTGCCATTGCAGAACACTGCGGGGGAAGCGTGGAAGGCTTTGCCAGAATGCTCAACCGGAAAGCAAAACAGATAGGATGTAAGAATACGTATTTTATCACACCCAATGGCCTGGATGCTGAGGATGAGAACGGAAAACATCACACAACAGCCAAAGATCTGGCACTGATCATGCGCTATGCTATTAAAAACGAAACATTCCTGCACATTGCACAGACCAGAGACTATACATTCTCTGAGATCACAGGAAAGAGAACCTTTTCTGTACATAATGCCAACGCATTTCTTGACATGAGAGACGGAGTTCTTGCCGGAAAAACAGGCTATACTTCCCAGGCAGGCTACTGTTATGTATGTGCCTGGGAGAAAGAGGGCAAAACATTTATCGTCAGTCTTCTTGGCTGTGGATGGCCCAACCACAAAACCTATAAATGGAGTGACACAGAGAAACTGCTGGACTTCGGAGATTACAACTACGAGTACGAAATCTACTGGAAAGAACCACAGACCGGAAAAATTCTGGTAACAGACGGTGTGGAAGATAATCAGGATATAGGAACGAAAATCTATCTGAGGGGTAAATGCAGTGTAACCGCATATGACAGGGAAAAAGAAGTCCTTCTGAAAAAAGGGGAAACTGTAACATGTAAAATAGAAATTCCACAGAAAGTCAGTGCACCGGTTCTTAAGGGGGAGAAGCTTGGCCGCATTGCCTATTACCTGGATGGAAAACTGATAGATTTTTATCCGGTCTATGCGGAGAAATCAGTGGAAAAAATCAGTTTTAAATGGTACACTGAAAAAGTATTTCATGATTTTTTCCATTAGATACGTTTATATGGGAACCTTAAAGAACCGTCATCAGAGTCTTGTCATAGAATCATCTGTCGAATTCATAGAAAAAAACTATCGAACAGATGAAATAATTTAATGATTTAAAGGGTTGCTATACGAAAGCGATATTGATATAATAAATCTTAACAGTCGGCATTCATATATTGCCGTTCGTGAATAGTTTATGTCAGCCTGTGGCTGATCTGCGGTCTGCTGCAAGCTGACATAGGAAAGACAGAGGAAAGAGATATGAATCAGTTAGAAATACTCAGAGAGAGTCTTGGCCAGTGTGATGAGATCATTCTGGATGCACTTATCATGCGTAACAGGATCGTGGAGGACATTATGGCATATAAAGAAGCCAACGGACTCCAGATTTTACAGCCTGAGCAGGAAGCGAAGCAGAAAGAATGGCTGGAGAAGAGAATGGAAGGCAGACGCCATAAGGATGAGGTTTCCGATGTATTTGAATGCATCCGCACAAACAGTAAACGGATCCAGGCAAGAAAACTCTTCAACTACAACATCGTGCTGATCGGTTTCATGGGTGCGGGAAAGTCCACAATTTCTGATTTCCTTAAGAATGTATTTGCCATGGATGTGGTAGAGATGGATCAGATCATTGCCCGGAGACAGGGAATGAGTATTTCCGATATCTTCGAGACATACGGTGAGCAGTATTTCCGTGATCTTGAGACAAACCTGCTTATCGAAATGCAGTCACGCAGCAATGTTGTGATCTCCTGCGGCGGTGGTACTCCAATGAGAGAGTGCAATGTAGTAGAGATGAAGAAGAATGGCCGTGTTGTTCTCCTCACAGCAAAACCGGAGACAATCCTTGACCGCGTCAAAAATAACCATGACCGTCCGCTGATCGAGAACAATAAGACTGTTCCATTTATCGCAGATCTGATGGAGAAACGCCGCGCTAAATACGAGGCAGCGGCTGATATCATCATCGAAACAGACGGCAAGAACGAACTGGAGATCTGCGAAGAACTGGTACACAGACTCCGCACCATAGATGAAGAAAAATAATATAACATGACAGATCTGGTTTATGATATCAGAAGTGCCGGATATCAAGTCATAATATTGAATGTATCGGTTATTATAAAAAGATATGGGGTATCTCGACTGACGGGACAGTCCCATATCTTTTTGTATTCTGATATTTTATTATGTCAGATCAGCTGGTCTTATAATCCCATTCCTTCTGTGCCTGTTCGATCACATATTTCTTAAATGCTTCCACAACCGGTGGATGGTATACGTTCTTCAGCATCGCCATATAGAAGTTTCTCTGCCAGCTTGGAGAAACTAAGGGAAGGATCTTTACATTCAGAGACTGCAGGATTGGAATATTGGGAGCAACGCAGATTCCAAAGCCGTTGGAGACAAAGCCTGCAGCAACCTGATCCTCGTCAATCTCATAAGCCACATCCGGTGTCTGCCCGATACATTCAAATAGTCCGTCAATGATCTGTCTCAGACCACTTCTCTTCTTAAATATAATCTGTTTATAAGGAATGGTATCCTCCAGCCGTACTTCATCCTTTACTGCCAGCGGATGATTCAGAGGTACGATCACAACCAGCTCCTGTCTGGCAACCGGAATAAACTCGATCAGCGGCTCATTATCAAGTTTGGAACAGAACCCCAGATCATATTTCTTCTCTTTTAATCCGTTCAGAATATCAGATGTTAAAACTTTATCACAATACAGATTAAAATCTATCTTTTTAGTAGGATTTTCCTCCAGAAATCCCCGCATGATCTTAGGAAGAAAATCAATTCCAAGTGTACGCAGGAATACCACATCAATGCAGCCTTCCCCTTTACCTGCCAGCTTCAGACTGTTCACAGAAGAGTCCAGACGGTTCAGTACCTCTTCCACGTCATTCAGGAAAACTTTTCCATACTTGGTAAGAGTAACATTCCTTCCATTTTTTTCAAACAGTTTCACGCCCAGTTCTTCCTCGAGAGTGGAGATCGCATAACTCAGCGAAGGCTGGGTGATCGCCAGAATATCAGCGGCTTTTGTGTAATGCTCAATATGAGCCAGCGTAGAAAAATACCGCAGATGATACAGGTTCATAGAAAAACTCCTTTCTCTGATAAGTATTTTATAAGTGACTATATTTTATGTGCAGGCTTTCATAGTCCTTTAATGCTTCGGAAAACTATAATTATAGTCACTCTTGCACAAATAATCCGCGCTGTATTTGTCATATACGTAGATTATATCATGATGTATTGAAAAAATCTATGAATTTAAAGGATAGAACTAATTTGTTTTATATTTAACAAAGTTATATAATGCTTATATCAAAAAGATACAAAATAATTCCGGAATAAATAAAAAAATTATGCGATTTTATCAGGAGGACAAAAAGATGTCAAAAGAATTTCCAATTACTATCAGTTCCTGGACACTGGGAGATCAGTGCAAATTTGAAGACAGAGTGATCGCTGCAAGGAACGCAGGATACGAAGGAATCGGCCTTCGTGCAGAAACTTATGTAGATGCGTTGAATGAGGGACTTTTTGACAAAGACATTCTTGCTATTCTGGACAAACATGGTATGAAAGTAACAGAGGTTGAGTACATCGTACAGTGGGCAGAAGAACACAGATCTTACGAACAGAAATACAAAGAACAGCTCTGCTTCCATATGTGTGAATTATTTGACGTAAAACAGATCAACTGTGGTCTGATGGAAAACTACTCCGTAGAATATACTGCTCAGAAATTAAGAGAATTATGCCAGAGAGCAGGAAAATACATCATTGGTGTTGAACCAATGCCATACAGCGGAATCCCGGATATGAAAAAAGGCTGGGCAGTTGTAAAGGCAGCTGACTGCGAGAATGCAAAACTGATCATAGATACATGGCACTGGGTAAGAGCAAATCAGCCGGTTGACCTTTCTGTGATCGAAGACATCCCTGCAGACAAGATTGTATCCATCCAGATCAACGATGTATGGGAAAGACCATATGCGACAACGATCTTAAGAGACGAATCCATGCATGACCGTCTTGCTCCCGGAACAGGAATCGGATGCACAGCAGCTTTCGTTAAGATGGTAAAAGAAAAAGGAATCAAACCAAATGCAATCGGCGTAGAAGTCATCAGCGATGCAATTCTTGCAAAAGGACTTGAATATGCTGCAAACCATACATATGAGAACACAAAGAAAGTGCTTGAGGAAGCATGGCCGGAGGTTCTTCAGTAAGTATCTGACGGATAAACCGACAGATCAAAGGATCAGGCAGAAACCTTCACGCCTGCCTGATACGCATTCTGAATGAACACAAAATAGAGAATGAATAATTAATAGAAAAGAAGTAACTATTCAGCAGTCTACTATCCCGCGAGGTGTTTTGGCATAAACATGCCAAAATCCCGAGACATACAAGTCAAAATCCCATCGCCGAAGGCGATTTTTAATGGATTTTGACTCGTAACTGTGAAGGTACTGAACAGTTACGAAAAGAATTCAAAAAAGGAGAAGGTCACATGAAATTCAATGCAATGTTTCAGCCGATCAACATCGGTCCAATGACAGTAAAGAATCGCTTCGTAGTTCCGCCAATGGGAAACAACTTTGCAAACACAGACGGAAGCATGAGTGAACAGTCCGCAGCTTATTATCGTGAAAGAGCAAAAGGCGGCTTCGGTCTGATCACAATCGAAGCAACAGTAGTACATAAAGGTGCAAAGGGCGGCCCTCGCAAGCCATGTCTTTATGATGACTCCACAATCGAAAGCTTCCGCAAGGTAGTAGATGCCTGTCATGCAGAGGGAGCAAAGGTTTCCGTACAGCTTCAGAATGCAGGTCCTGAAGGGAATGCAAAGAACGCAGGTGCACCGATCGAGGCAGCTACAAGCATTCCCTCAGACTGCGGAAGAGACACACCAAAGGAAGTTACGACTGAAGAAGTTTATGAACTGGTGAAAGGCTATGGCCTCGCAGCAAAGAGAGCTATGGAAGCAGGCGTAGATGCAGTTGAGATCCATATGGCACACGGCTATCTGGTAAGCACCTTCCTTTCTCCGAGAACAAACAAGAGACTGGATGAATTCGGCGGTTCCTTTGAGAACAGAATGCGTTTCTCCCGTCTGATCATCGAAGAAGTTAAGAAGATGACAGAAGGAAAGATTGCAGTTCTTGCAAGAATCAACAGCTGTGATGAAGTACCGGGCGGTCTTGATGTGCATGACAGTGCTGCAATCGCTGCATATCTGGAAGGATGCGGACTGGATGCCATCCATGTATCCAGAGCTGTTCATATCCGCGATGAATTTATGTGGGCACCGACAGTTACACACGGCGGTTTCTCCGCTTCTCAGGTAGAAGAGATCAAACGTGCCGTATCTATCCCGGTGATCACAGTAGGACGTTATACAGAACCGCAGTTTGCGGAATTAATGGTAAAAGAAGGACGCTGTGACCTGGTTGCATTCGGACGTCAGAGCCTTGCAGATCCTTATATGCCATTAAAAGCACAGGAAGAAAGACTGGAGGATATGATCCCATGTATCGCATGTCTTCAGGGCTGCGTGGCAAACATGTATGCAGGAAATCCTGTATGCTGTCTTGTAAACCCATTCCTTGGACATGAAGCTGAGGGCATCGCTCCTGCAGAAAAAGCTAAGAAAGTAATGGTAATCGGCGGCGGTGTTGCAGGTCTTTGCGCTGCATTTATAGCACAGGAAAAAGGTCATCAGGTAACACTTTATGAAGCAAGTGATAAACTTGGCGGAAACATGCGTCTTGCTGCTTATCCTCCGGGAAAAGGCGACATCACAAACATGATCCGCAGCTATATCGTACGCTGCCAGAAAGCAGGCGTAACAATCAAAATGAATCAGGAAGTAACTCTGGATCTTATCAGGGAAGAGAAACCAGACAGCGTAATTGTTGCTTCCGGTTCCAGAACACTGATCCTTCCCATCGAAGGTATCGACAATCCTGCAATTATCCATGGCTCTGATCTCCTTGACGGCAAGAGAGCAGCAGGAAAGAAAGTACTGGTTGTAGGCGGCGGAATGGTGGGATGCGAGACAGCAGCATTCCTTGGTGAGCAGAACCATGATGTAACAGTCATTGAGTTCAGAGACACTGTAGGTGCCGACGTGATCCACGAGCACAGAGTTTACCTGATGAAAGATTTCGAAGATTACAAGATCAAAGAGATCACAGGTGCAAAGGTATGCAAATTCTATGAGGACGGCGTAGAGTACGAGACAGCAGACGGACAGAGACATGAATCCAGAGGCTATGATTCTGTGATCCTCTCCATGGGATTCAGAAACTACAACCCATTCGGCGAAGAGATCAAAGCTATCGTACCCGATACCTACGTGATCGGCGATGCCACCCGCGCAAGAAGAGCACTTGACGCTACGAAAGAAGCGTATGAGGTAGCGTCTGCGTTATGATGAGAATTGCGGCAGCTATTTTGTGACATATTTTACCCGAATTCGGTTGCCGTAGCCCAGGAAAATTAAATTTTGATTACAAGAATATAGTTGCAGTTAAGTGGTGTTGTGTGATATCATCAGCGGACAGCAGCTTGAAAATGATTTTACAAAAAATAAGAAATATCCGGGTACGTACATAAAATGTACCCAGATGCTGATAAGAATATTTCAGGAGGCAAACAGGAAATGGAACAGAGAATTAAAGGAACAACAGGATTAATGGCACTTATCGGAAGCCCGGTAGGACACTCAGGATCACCGGCAATGTACAACTTCAGCTTCCGTCATCATAACCTTGACTATGCTTACATGGCATTTGACATCAAGGAAGACCAGGTTCCGGCTGCTCTGGATGCAATCCGTCTTTTCAAAATGAGAGGCGCAAACGTAACTATGCCATGCAAGAACGAAGTTGCAAAACACATGGATGAGCTTTCACCTGCAGCAAGAATCATCGGTGCAGTTAACACAATCGTTAATGAAGACGGCAAATTAGTAGGGCATATCACAGACGGTATCGGATTTGTTCGCAACTTAAAAGAACATGGCGTTGACGTAAAAGGCAAAAAAATGGTAGTTCTCGGTGCAGGCGGTGCTGCAACAGCAATCCAGGTACAGTGTGCATTAGACGGTGCAGAATCCATTTCTATCTTTAATCCGAAAGACCCATTCTTTGCACGTGCAGAGTCTACAGCAGAAAAACTGAGCAAAGAAACACCGGATTGTAAAGTTTCTGTATTTGATCTTGCAGATGAGGCAAAACTGAAAGAAGAGGTTGCAAACGCAGACATCCTCGTAAACGCAACACTTGCAGGAATGAAACCTCACGAAGAGCTTACTCTGATCAAAGATAAATCCATGTTCCGCCCTGACCTTGTAGTAGCAGACGTTGTTTACAATCCTGCTGAAACAAGAATGGTAAAAGAAGCCAAAGAAGCAGGCTGCAAGCTTGCAATCGGCGGAAAAGGAATGCTGTTATGGCAGGGAGCTGCAGCTTACAAACTCTACACAGGACTGGAAATGCCAACAGCTGAATACCAGAAATTCCAGGAAGAAAACGAAAACAAGTAATAATAACCTAGGAGACCAAAATGAAACAGAAAACAAACAAAATGCTCATTTTCACCTCCCTTGCAGCATATTTCACTTATTTCATCCATGGAATCGGTGCTTCTATCCTGGGGCAGTACAAACCGGAGTTTGCAGCTGCCTGGGGTGCGAAGCCCCTGGCCGATGGCACACTGGATGTAAGTATGGTAGTATCTGTAATTGCAGCACTTGGACTGGGACGTCTGATTTCTCTTCCTTTCTCCGGCCCTCTGTCTGACAAATACGGAAGAAAACTGAGCGGAATTATCGGTGTGCTCTGTTATGTAGCATACTTCTTTGGAATGGCCAATTCCACATCCATGGCAATGGGATATGCCTTTGCAGTGATCGGCGGAATTGCAAACTCTTTCCTCGATACCTGCGTAAGCCCCACCTGCATGGAAATCTATGTAAACAACCCGTCAGTAGCCAACCTGTTTACAAAATTTTCCATCTGCCTGAGCCAGTTCCTGCTTCCATTCCTGATCGGAATCGTAGCATCTGCAAATATGTCATATAAGACAATCTTTATTGTAGCAGGTATTGCAATCCTCATTGACGGAATCCTGATTCTGATTCTCCCCTTTCCGGCGAGAGAGAAGGCAGTACAGGCTAAAGCTGATAAGAAGAAATCCGGACACAAGATTTCCCCTGCAGCGATTGCTGCAATTCTGATCGGATTCACCAGCTCCTCAACCTTTATGTTATGGCTGAACTGTAATCAGGAACTTGCCCGTTCCTATGGTATGGCAGACCCTTCAAAGATTCAGTCCCTGTATGCCCTGGGAACTGCAACTGCCATCCTTGCAACAGCAGCATTTATCAAAAAAGGTCTGAAAGAGATTAACGTCCTGATCCTCTATCCGTTAATCTCCACAATTATGCTGGCTCTCTGCTACTTTATCCAGGCTCCGTTTATCTGCCTGATCGGTGGCTTCGTGATCGGATATGCAGGTGCAGGCGGGGTTCTCCAGCTGGCAGTTTCCACAACAGCAGAGTTCTTCCCTGAGAATAAGGGAACAGCAACCTCTCTGGTAATGTTCGCATCTAGTATCGCGAACTATACGATCTTAAGCCTTGCAGGATACATTACCAAAGTTGGCGGAAGCGGCGCTCCGAGAATGATTCTTCTCCTGAACATGGCAGTGACCATCGTCGGTATTCTGCTCGCTCTCTTTGTAAAGAAAAACAGAAATAAGTAAGCCGGCAAGCTATAGAAATAAATAAGATACAGAAATCCTGTGATATTGAAATCCAATCTAACTGAAGATACGTTTGGACGTTATAAGTTTCAAATTTTTTCCGGTTGGATTGGATTTTATTAAACTCTGGATTGTCTAAAAATTAACAAAAAAGATAGAATATATAAGATAAAACATAGAAGTAATCTAACAATTTATTGAAAAGGAGAAATTGTATGGCACATACAAGAACACAAAGAAGAGAAAACGAACTGCCCTACATCCCCTTTGGACCATTTCAGATAAGACTTCCATTCATACACT